>ERZ724505.1033-NODE-1033-length-15979-cov-6.233421_pt1 | contig 15979 bp, 13 predicted proteins | sample MGYA00376038_ERZ724505 | MGnify/ENA primary metagenome ERZ724505 (study PRJEB28724, sample SAMN07190884) | wastewater metagenome | isolation source: effluent of sewage treatment plant in Hong Hong | place: Hong Kong | collected 2016-03-17 ... | reverse complement strand
AGTTCGTTGACCAGGGCGGTGCGCATCAGCTTGATGCGGTCACGCATTTCGGCCAACTCGTCTTCCCACATCTTGCGCAGCTCGGGGCTGGTCAACACGGTGGCGACCACTTGGGCGCCGTGTGTAGGGGGGTTGGAATAGTTGGTGCGGATCACGCGCTTGAGCTGGCTCAGCACGCGGGTGGATTCTTCAGCGGTTTCGCTGACGATGCTGACCGCACCCACGCGCTCACCGTACAGCGAGAAGCTCTTGGAGAAGCTGGTGGACACGAAGAAGCTCAGGCCTGCGTCCAGGAACTTGATGATGGTCTTGCCGTCTTCAGCAATGCCATTGCCAAAGCCTTGGTAGGCCATGTCCAGGAACGGCACCAGGCCTTGGGCCTTGATGGTGGCGATGACTTCGTCCCACTGGGCTTCGGTCAGGTCGTAACCGGTGGGGTTGTGGCAGCAAGCGTGCAGCAGCACGATGGTGCCAGCAGCCGAGGCCTTCAACTTGGCGATCATGCCCTCGAAGTTGATGCCACGGTTGGCGGCGTCGTAGTAGGGGTAGACGTCCACGGGGAAGCCGGCCGACTCGAACAGGGCGCGGTGGTTTTCCCAGCTGGGGTCGGAAATCAGCACTTGCGCGTCGGGGTTCAGACGCTTGAGGAAGTCGGCGCCCAGCTTCAGGCCGCCGGTACCGCCGATGGCTTGAGCGGTGGCAATGCGACCACCCTTGACGGCGGGGTGCTCGGCACCAAACACCAGGCCTTGCACGGCCTTGTCGTAGGCCACGATCCCGTCGATGGGCAAGTAGCCACGTGCCTTGGGGGCTTCCATCATCTGCTTTTCAGCAGCGGCCACGCACTTCAGCAGGGGCAGCTTGCCGTTGTCGTCGGTGTACACACCCACGCCCAGGTTCACCTTGTTGGGGTTGGTGTCGGCGTTGAATTGTTCGTTCAGGCCCAGAATCGGGTCACGGGGGGCCATTTCAACGGTGGCAAACAAAGAGGCCATGCAAGCAGTCTCCGGTGGGTTGGGATAAGCTGAAAAGCAATAACGCACCGAGCTAACGCTGGCCGAACCTGTTTGGTCACGCCAGTTTGGTCACTCGGGCAAACCCTTTATTATCTCGCCAAAGTTCGAACATGCCAGATCTGATTGACGTCAACAGTTCACAAACCTCCGTAAACGGGGGCGAGGTGGGCGATTCAGGCGGCCAATTCGTGACTTTTCCCGACTCGCCATTTCAGTTGTTCCAGCCCTATCCGCCTGCGGGTGACCAGCCCACGGCCATTGCTGGCCTGGTCGAGGGTGTGCAAGACGGTCTCGTGTACCAGACGCTGCTGGGGGTGACCGGCTCGGGCAAAACTTTCACCATGGCCAACACCATTGCCCGCCTGGGGCGGCCGGCCATCGTGTTTGCGCCCAATAAGACTTTGGCGGCGCAGTTGTATGCCGAATTCCGCGAGTTCTTTCCTAACAACGCGGTCGAATACTTCGTCAGCTACTACGACTACTACCAGCCCGAGGCCTACGTTCCTCAGCGCGATCTGTTCATTGAAAAAGACAGCGCCATCAACGAAGCCATTGAGCAGATGCGGCTGAGCGCCACCAAGAGCATTCTGGAGCGCCGAGATGTGGTCATCGTGGCCACCGTGTCGGCCATTTACGGTATCGGCAAGCCTGAGGACTACATGCAGATGGTGCTGCTTGCTCGGGTGGGCGACAAGCTGGGCCAGCGCGATGTGATCGCCCAGCTCATTCGCATGCAGTACCAGCGCAATGACATGGACTTTGGGCGGGGCACTTTCCGTGTGCGAGGCGACACCATCGATGTGTTTCCCGCCGAACACAGCGAATTGGCCGTGCGCATTGAATTGTTCGACGACGAGATCGATTCGATTCAGTTGTTTGACCCGTTGACTGGCCGCATTCAGCAGAAGATTCCGCGCTTCACCATCTACCCATCCAGCCATTACGTGACCCCGCGCGAGCGGGTGCTGGTGGCCATTGAGGCCATCAAGGACGAACTCAACGGCCGCGTGAAGGAGCTGGTCGGCATGGGCAAGCTGGTCGAGGCGCAGCGTCTGGAGCAGCGCACCCGGTTCGATCTGGAAATGCTGCAAGAGGTGGGGCACTGCAAGGGCATCGAGAACTACACCCGGCACCTTTCAGGCGCCAAGCCCGGTGATCCACCGCCCACGCTGGTGGACTACATGCCGCCTGATTCCCTCATGTTCCTCGATGAAAGCCACGTCATGATTGGCCAGTTGGGGGGCATGTACAACGGCGACCGTTCGCGCAAAACCACCTTGGTGGAATATGGCTTCCGCCTGCCGTCGGCCCTCGACAACCGTCCGCTGAAGTTCGACGAGTTCGAGCGCAAGATGCGCCAGGTCATCTTCGTGTCGGCCACCCCTGGCGACTGGGAAAAGAATCACACCGACAACGTGGTGGAGCAGGTGGTTCGCCCCACCGGTCTGCTAGACCCGATTGTGGAAGTGCGTCCGGCCACCCATCAGGTCGATGACGTGCTGCAAGAGATCCGCATCCGCATCGAAAAAGAAGAGCGCGTGCTGATCACCACGCTGACAAAGCGCATGGCCGAACAGCTTACCGACTACCTCACTGACAACGGTGTCAAGGTTCGGTACTTGCATTCCGACATCGACACGGTTGAGCGCGTCGAGATCTTGCGCGACCTGCGCTTGGGCACCTTCGATGTGCTGGTGGGCATCAACCTGTTGCGTGAAGGCTTGGACATTCCCGAAGTTTCCCTGGTGGCGATTCTGGATGCTGACAAGGAAGGCTTCCTGCGTGCCGAGCGCAGCCTGATTCAGACCATCGGGCGTGCCGCGCGCAATCAGAACGGCATGGCCATTCTGTATGCCGACAAGATGACCGAGTCCATGCGCAAGGCCATTGGTGAAACCGAGCGCCGCCGAACCAAGCAGATCGAGCACAACGAGGCACACGGCATCACCCCACGTACCGTGAACAAGAAGGTCAAGGAACTGATCGACGGGGTCATGTCCAACGCCGCGAAGGACGACCTCAAAGCCGCGCAAGCGCTGGCCAATTCGGTGGCCGACGCCAGCGATCTGAGCGAAAAGGACTTGAGCAAGCGCATGAAGCAGCTGGAAAAAGACATGCTGGAAGCCGCTCGCAACCTCGAATTCGAGAAAGCTGCACGATTGCGTGATCAATTGGCTCTGCTCAAAGAGCAAGCTTTTGGGGCGGCAGGGCATGATCATGTGGTGCCTATTGCTGCGGCTCGTAAAAACTGAACATGTTTGCTCGTATTTTTGGTAAGACTGGCGCTCAGCCTGAGAAAGCGCTCGATTTGCGCATCCTCATGGTCTGCATGGGCAACATCTGCAGAAGCCCGACCGCGGAAGGGGTGCTCAAGCACAAGCTCAAACAACTGGGCCTGCATGAGCGGGTGCAGGTCGATTCAGCCGGCACCCATGCCTACCATGTAGGCAGCCCGCCTGACGAACGCTCGCAAAAACACGCGCGCCAACGTGGCTATGACCTATCTGACCAGCGCGCCCGCAAGGTGGCGCCTGACGACTTCGAGGCCTTTGACTTGATTCTGGCGATGGACTGGGACAACCTCGCTCTGCTGGAGGAGGCCTGCCCGCAAGACCCTGCGCTGCGGCGGAAGCTTCGCCGGCTTGCTGAATATGTGCCGGGTGGTTCTGCGCTGGCGGGGGCGCAAGTGGTGCCAGATCCCTACTATGGCGGCCCTGCGGGCTTTGACGCCGTGCTGGATCTGGTCGAAGCGGCCTGCGATGGCTTGATGGCAGACATTCAACGTCGGTTGGATGCGGGGGTTGAGGGTCAACCCTGAGCTTTAGTTGACAAAAACAGTCGGCTTAAATATAATTGACTCAAATACTCGGGATTAAGAGTCCTGGCCGAACCGGTGATCCCGGTTTGGTGTCATTCTGGTAAACCCTGCCAGAAATAGGGCTTCCTGAGACAAGGAGCTGAGTCATGCGTCTGACCACCAAAGGACGGTTCGCCGTCACTGCCATGATCGATCTCGCCCTGCGAGAGCACACGGGCCCTGTGGCTCTGGCTGCCATCAGCCAGCGGCAACAGATCTCATTGTCCTACCTGGAGCAGCTTTTCGGCAAGCTGCGTCGCCATGAGCTGGTGGAAAGCACCCGCGGGCCGGGCGGCGGTTATTCCCTGGGGCGCAAGTCCGAGGACATCACCGTGGCCGACATCATTGTGGCGGTCGATGAGCCCATTGATGCCACCGGTTGCGGCGGCAAAGAAAACTGCATGGGCGAAGACGGTGCCCGCTGCATGACCCACGACCTGTGGACCAGCCTGAACACCAAAATGATCGAATATCTTGACTCGATCAGCTTGCGCAAACTGGTGGAAGACCAGTTGGCCAAGGGTGTGTCGATCGAAGCGCAGCCCATCAAGCGCGCCATTTCGAGCACCCCGGTGGTCAAGCCCATCAAGGTCACCGCTCCCAATTCTGTGTTCGCGCTGGGGTCCACCCTGGCCAAAACCGGTCCTTGATCACAGTGGGGGGATTCATTCCCCCGCGATAATCTCGTTTTTGTTTGACCGGCGCTCTGCTCTTTTCATAGGGTGGAAGCGCTAGCTTGAGTCCCCAACATGGACATGACCCCACACTTCCCGATCTACATGGACTACGGCGCGACGACGCCGTGCGACCCTCGCGTGGTCGACGCCATGATTCCCTGGTTGCGCGAGCACTTCGGCAACCCGGCTTCGCGCACCCATGCCTATGGCTGGGAAGCCGAGCAAGCGGTTGAAAACGCCCGCACCCAGGTGGCAGAGCTGATCGGAGGCGATCCCCGTGAGATCGTCTGGACGTCCGGGGCCACTGAGTCCAACAACCTCGCTTTGAAGGGGGCTGCGCATTTCTACCAAAGCCGCGGCAAGCACATCATCACCGTCAAGACCGAGCACAAGGCGGTTCTGGACACGGTGCGTGAACTGGAGCGCCAGGGCTTTGAGGCCACTTATCTTGAGGTGCAGGAAAACGGCCTGATCGACCTGGAGGCGTTGAAGGCGGCCATTCGTCCTGACACCATCCTGATCTCGGTCATGTACGTGAACAACGAGATTGGCGTCATTCAAGACATCCCTACGATTGGTGCGCTGTGTCGTGAGAAGGGCATCATCTTCCACGTGGATGCGGCCCAAGCCACCGGCAAGATCGACATCGACCTGACCCAATTGCCCGTCGACCTGATGAGCCTGGCCTCGCACAAGACCTATGGCCCCAAGGGCATTGGCGCGCTGTACGTGCGCCGTAAGCCCCGTATCCGCCTGGAAGCGCAAATGCACGGCGGCGGCCACGAGCGCGGTATGCGTTCCGGCACCTTGCCTACCCATCAAATCGTGGGCATGGGCGAAGCCTTCCGCATTGCCAAGGAAGAAATGCATTCGGAAAACGAGCGCATTCGCACCTTGCAACAGCGCCTGCTGAAAGGCTTGCAAGGCATTGAGCAGATCTTCGTCAACGGAGATCTGGAGCGCCGAATTCCCCACAACCTGAACATCTCGTTCAACTACGTTGAGGGCGAGTCCCTGATCATGGGCATCAAGGGCATTGCGGTCTCTTCCGGCTCGGCCTGTACCTCGGCCAGCCTGGAGCCCAGCTACGTGCTGCGCGCCTTGGGCCGCAGCGACGAGTTGGCGCACAGCTCTCTGCGCATGACGATCGGGCGCTTCACCACCGAAGAAGAGATCGACTACGCAATCACCACACTGAAAGATCGGGTAGCCAAGCTGCGCGAACTCTCTCCCCTGTGGGACATGTACAAAGATGGTATCGATCTGTCGACCATTCAATGGTCTGCACATTGAACCTCACTTGCTCTTTGGAGAATTACCATGGCATACAGCGACAAGGTCATTGACCACTACGAAAACCCCCGCAACGTTGGCTCTTTCGAAAAGGGCGACGAGTCTGTTGGTACCGGCATGGTGGGCGCCCCAGCATGCGGCGACGTCATGAAGCTGCAGATCAAGGTCAACCCCTCGACCGGCGTGATTGAAGACGCGCGCTTCAAAACCTATGGCTGCGGTTCGGCCATTGCTTCGAGCTCGCTGGTGACTGAGTGGGTGCGCGGCAAGACGCTGGACGAAGCCTTGAGCATCAAGAACACCCAGATCGCCGAAGAGTTGGCTTTGCCCCCGGTCAAGATCCACTGCTCGATCCTGGCGGAAGATGCCATCAAGGCAGCCGTCACCGATTACAAGGCCAAACATGCAAACTGAACAAGCCACTGCGGGTTCCTGCACAGCGGGTCCGGGTAATGGTCCGTTGACCGAGATCGCTGAAATCAACGCCAACATGAAGGTGGAGTTGACTGAAGCGGCGGTTCGCCACATCACCCGTTATCTGACCCGCCGTGGCAAAGGCGTGGGCATTCGCCTGGGGGTGAAAACCACTGGCTGTTCTGGCTTGGCCTACAAGATCGAGTTCGCCGACGAAGTCGAACCCGAAGACATCGTGTTCGAACAGCAGGGTGTGAAGATTTTGGTGGACCCCAAGAGTCTGCCTTATATCGACGGCACGCAGTTGGACTTCGTGCGCGAAGGCCTGAACGAAGGCTTCAAGTTCAATAACCCGAACGAACGCGATCGCTGCGGTTGTGGGGAATCCTTCCGCATCTGATCTGGCAGGCCTTGAGCCTCATGTCGGATGAAGCCCCACCACGTGGTGGGGTTTCGCATTTCAAACGCCATGAACATTGACGCAGACGACTTCACCTTGTTGGGCCTGGAACGCAAGTTCGAACTCAACCGCTCGGTTTTGGACAGCGCCTGGAAATCCCTGCAAGCGCAGGTTCACCCAGACCGCTTCGCCGCAGAGGGCGGGGCGGCACAGCGCTTGGCCATGCAATGGGCTGTGCGAGTGAATGAGGCACACCAGCGGCTGAAAGACCCGCTCAAACGCGCAGCCTATCTGTGCGAGTTGGGGGGCGCTCCGGTGCAAGCGCACAGCAATACGGCCATGCCGGGCGACTTCCTGATGCAACAAATGCAGTGGCGTGAAGCCCTGGAAGAAGCCGGTAGCGTGACCGAGGTCGAAGCCCTGTCGGAAGAGGTGACCGCGCAGCGCAAGACCCGCCTGGCCCGTGTCCAGCAGCTGCTCGACACCGATGGTCATCCCGCCCAAGCTGCGCAGGAAGTGCGCGCCCTGATGTTCATCGATCGCCTGCTGGAAGAGATCGATACACGTTTGGAACAATACGAAGACGCCCGCTGAAGTGAATGAGCTGACCCATGGCCCTGCTGCAAATTTCTGAACCCGGACAATCGTCAGACCCCCACCAGCGCCGCATCGCGGTGGGCATCGACCTGGGGACCACCCATTCCTTGGTGGCCGCCGTTCGCCACGGTTCCGCTGAATGCTTGCCCGACGAGCAGGGGCGCGTGATCTTGCCGTCGGCGGTGCGCTACTTCCTGGACGACCGTGGCCAGACTCGCCGCCAGATCGGCTACGACGCGATTGCCCAGCAAGCCGAAGACCCGCAAAACACCATTGTGTCGGTGAAGCGCTTCATGGGGCGCAAACTGGCCGACTTGGTTGAGCCTGGCCGCTTGCCCTATCAGTTTGATGATCAGCCCGGCATGGTGGCAGTGCACACCGTGGCGGGCGCCAAATCGCCTGTCGAGGTGTCTGCCGAAATCCTCGCCAATCTGCGTCAGCGCGCAGAAGACACCTTTAACGATGACCTGTTTGGGGCGGTCATCACCGTACCGGCCTATTTTGACGATGCCCAGCGCCAAGCCACCAAAGATGCCGCCCAGATGGCTGGCATCAATGTGCTGCGCTTGTTGAATGAGCCCACGGCTGCGGCCATTGCTTACGGCTTGGACAACGGTGCAGAAGGCTTGTACGCGATCTATGACCTGGGCGGCGGCACCTTCGATATTTCGCTGCTGCAGCTCAGCCGTGGCGTGTTCGAGGTGGTGGCCACAGGGGGTGATTCAGCGCTGGGCGGTGACGATGTCGACCACGTATTGGCCGACGCCGCTTTGGCAGACGCCAAGATGGATGCCGTGACGCCACAAGACAAACGCGCGGTGCTGGTGGCGGCTCGCCGCACGAAAGAAAAGCTTTCTACTGATGGCAATGCCCACTTGTCGTGCGCCTTGTCGACCGGCATGTTGTCGGTCAACTTCACGCGCGAGCGTCTGGCCGAACTGGCCAAGCCATTGATCGACAAGACACTCACCTCGGTCAAGCGCGTGCTGCGCGATGCCAAGGTCAAGGCCGATGAGGTCAAGGGCGTGGTCATGGTTGGGGGCTCTACCCGTATGCCCGCAGTGCGCGACGCGGTGGGCACCTTCTTTGGCCAAACCCCGCTAACCGATCTGAACCCTGATGAAGTGGTGGCCCTGGGGGCTGCCATTCAAGCCAATCTGTTGGCTGGCAACAATTCGCAAGGCGAGCATCTGCTGCTGGATGTGCTGCCCTTGTCTCTGGGGCTGGAAACCATGGGTGGGCTGGTGGAGCGCGTTATTCCCCGCAATACCCCCATTCCCTGCGCCCGTGCGCAAGACTTCACCACCTTCAAAGATGGCCAAACGGCATTGGCTGTGCATGTGGTGCAAGGTGAGCGTGAACAAGTCGAATTCTGCCGTTCCCTGGCTCGATTCGAATTGCGTGGCATTCCGCCGATGGCGGCCGGCGCTGCGCGCATTCGCGTCACCTTCCAGGTGGATGCCGATGGCTTGTTGAGCGTGTTTGCCAAAGAGCAGCTCTCGGGTGTGGAAGCCTCGGTCGTGGTCAAGCCCAGCTATGGCTTGAGCGACGATCAGGTGGCCCACATGTTGCGCGAAGGCTTTGCCACTGCCGCGTCTGACATGAAAGACCGCGCTTTGCGTGAAGCCCGAGTCGAAGCCGAACGCATGCTTGAAGCCACTCGTACTGCTCTGGCTGCCGATGGTGATTTGTTGAGTACCGAGCAACGCGTCGACATTGACCAGTTGATGGCGCAAATTGGCCAGCGCTGCGACCGGGGTGACCTGGAAGCCCTGGAGGCCGCAACCAAGGCTTTGGCGCAAGGCACCGAAGCCTTTGCCGCTGAACGCATGAACCGCAGCATTCGCCAAGCCCTGGCTGGCCGCAAGCTGGACCAAGTCTGACAACCAGGACTGCCGAAGAAGAGATCCTCACCATGCCCATCATCAAGATCCTGCCCCACGCCTCCTTGTGTCCTCAAGGCAAATCCATCAACGTGGCGCCAGGCACCAGCATTTGCGAAGCCTTGCTAGAGAACCATGTCGAGATCGAACACGCTTGCGACATGAGTGCGGCTTGCACCACCTGCCACGTCATCGTGCGCGAGGGGTTCAATAGCCTCAACGAAATCGAAGAAACCGAAGAGGATCTGCTGGACCGCGCTTGGGGGCTGGAAGCCAATTCGCGTTTGAGCTGCCAAGCCATCGTGGCGGGGCAAGACCTGACCATCGAAATTCCCAAGTACACGATCAACCACGCTCGCGAGAATCACTGATCGGCGCGCTACAGTTCAAGCATGTCACGCCAGATTTTTCTCGATACCGAAACCACCGGCCTGAGCCCTGAGTCGGGCGACCGCATCATTGAAATCGGGTGCGTGGAAATGATCAACCGCCGCCTCACCGGGCGGCATCTGCATTTCTACATCAACCCTGAGCGGCCTAACCACGAAGATGCGGTCCGCATCCACGGCCTGACCGACGAGTTCCTGGCCGACAAGCCGGTGTTTGCCGCCTTGGTCGATGAGATCCTTGACTACTGCCGCGACGCTGAGATCATCATTCACAACGCGGCATTCGACATCGGCTTTCTGAATGCTGAACTCAAGCGCTTGAACAAAGGCTTGTTCACGGCGCACGTGGCAGGGGTGATAGACAGCCTCACCATGGCCCGCGAGATGTTCCCGGGCAAATCCAACTCGCTCGATGCCTTGTGCCGCCGCCTGGAGGTGGACAACACCCACCGGACGCTGCACGGCGCCTTGATGGACGCCGAGTTGCTGGCCGAGGTCTACATCAACATGACCCGCGGTCAGGACGCGCTGTTGATTGATGCAGGCAGCGGTGCCGAAGGGGGCGATGGGGCAGGCCAGGCCTTGGAGGCAATGGACTTCAGTCAGTTCAACTTGCCTGTACTGGGTCCTACGCCGGAAGAGGATGAAGCCTTTGTAAAGCACCTGGAAGGGATCGACAAAGCGAGCGAACAAAAAACTTTGTGGAAATCGCTAAACCTTGTGTTATAGTCATGGTCTTCGCTGATTGCGACATGAAATCAGCGACCCGAACCAGTTTCGGGCGGTTAGCTCAGCGGTAGAGCACTGCCTTCACACGGCAGGGGTCGCAGGTTCGAACCCTGCACCGCCCACCAGAATAAGCCTCGTAAGTCATTGATTTACGAGGCTTTTTTGTTTCCGGTGATTTTCTCTTGGTTCCTGGGTAGGAAAATTGTAGGAAAAACAGGGGTGGCGGATTGGGTGGTGTTTGACTTCCCGGCTGCGGGCTGGTCGAGCATGAACTTGAGACTGGCCTAGATATACTCGTCCGCGCAAATAGATGGACTGAGGCCATGATAGAAAAGCTCGTGGAAGACGACCCGGAACGCATCAAGCTTGTTCGCCAGGTCCTCGGAAGAGACATAAAGTTTCACGACTATGGTGGCCATATATGGCACTACACCCTCAAGTCGCGTGAATTGAATGGTCGCTGGGAAAAAGAGTCGCTGAGCGCTGCTGATGGTGGTCAGGCCTCAGGCAATGTCACGATTGCTTGTAGTGTCATCAGAGATCGGCTCAACGCTATCGAGCAGGCTGATGATCGAGGACGCGTGCAAAAAGTTGTGGATGCGATCCTTGGCATCTTGGGTGTTCGTAGGCGAGTGCGGCCATTCCGTAGCCGCCAACACGACTGAGTGCTCGGTATTCAGGCAGCAGGGCTCGTGTCGACTTCGCTTGCTCTGTGCGCTGCTGTCCCTCTTGGTGATCTTGTTGGCAGTGCCGATCGTCGTGGCCGCTCCGATACATTCAAGAACGCCAATCGGTTGATGGCCCCAGAGGCCTTCACGCCTTTTCACATCTGTTCACACCGCAGAGTCAACCCGGTTAATCGTCCTCTATTGCGGCTGCTCTCTGTATCGCACTCGCTATCAAGCGAAGTTGAGCGGTCAGTCATGCCACGAATGCAGTTTCGCGGTGGTACTTCAGGTAATTGAAGTGTTCGTCTCTGCGCCTAGTCGAGGCTCAATCACATGGATTTTAGAGTCACGGTTGACCGAAATCCCAGCATCATGCAAAGGCAGTTTCCCCTCATTGTTTTGTTACATTTTATGGTTCACATAAATAATGACAGGGATACCTGATGCTTCCCCTTGCTCCTGGCGCCCGTGCTGTCATTCGCGACGAAGAATGGCTCATCCGCCGAGTTGACCCCGCCACCGATGGCGGGCATTTGCTCAGTTGCGACGGCATTTCAGAGCTGGTGCGGGGCCAGTCGGCCCTGTTCCTAACCTCGTTAGAAGACACCATTGAGGTGTTGGACCCAGCGGCCACCGAACTGGTGCCTGACACCAGCCCCGCCTACAACGCCACCGTGCTTTATCTCGAAAGCATGCGTCGCCGAGGGGTGCCCAACGATGACAAGGTGCACCTGGGACACCGGGGTGTGATGAACCTGGTGCCCTACCAGCTGGATCCTGCCTTGCAGGCGCTCAAGCAACCCCGTTCGCGCATCTTGATTGCCGACGCCGTGGGGCTGGGCAAAACACTCGAAGCCGGTATTCTGGCAACCGAGCTGATCCAGCGTGGCCGAGGCAAGCGCATCTTGGTGGTTACACAAAAGGCCATGCTCACCCAATTCCAAAAGGAGTGGTGGAGCCGTTTCTCTATCCCTCTGGTGCGCCTGGACTCTGTTGGCTTGGCTCGGGTGCGCAACCGCATCCCGGCCAACCACAACCCGTTTAACCATTTCGATCGCAGCATCATTTCCATCGATACGCTCAAGAGCAACCTGGAATACCGGAACTACCTTGAGAACGCCTGGTGGGACATCATCGTCATTGACGAATGCCACAACGTGGCCGCCCGCGCTGGCGAATCGGGCCTGTCTCGCCGCGCCCGTCTGGCGCGCTTGTTGTCCAACCGCTCTGATACCTTGATGTTGCTGTCAGCCACGCCACACGATGGCTCGGCTCGCAGCTTTGCATCTCTCATGAGCCTGCTGGACCCGACAGCCATCTCGGACCCTGACAACTACACCAAGGACGACTTCAGCGGCAAAGGCCTGGTCATTCGTCGCTTCAAGAAAGACATCAAAGACCAGGTTCAGTCCGACTTTCAAGAACGTCACACGCTATGCCTGCGCCAGCCGGCCAGCGCTCATGAAGAGGCTGCCTATCGCGCCTTGTTGGCAGTGCCCTTCACCCAAGGTGGCCAACACAAACCTGGGCGCAATCAGGAGTTGCAACGCGTGGGCATGCAAAAGGGCTTGTTCTCAAGCCCCGCTGCGGCGCAAGAGTCCACCCGTAGGCGCATTGAGCTGCTGCAAGGAAAATCCAGCCCCACGCCTGAAGAGCAGCGTGAGGTGGACGCCTTGCAAGAGCTGGCCGTGATGCTCAAAGCGATGGCTGATGACTCCAGCGCCAAGAGCTTCAGCAAATACCAGCGCCTGCTGACCCAACTGCAATCGGCTGATTTTGGCTGGCAGGTTAACAATGCTGGTGACCGCCTGGTGATTTTCTCCGAGCGCATTGAAACCCTGCATTGGTTGCAAAAGCAGCTCAGCCATGACTTGAAGCTCAAGCCCAATCAGGTGGCGGTGCTGCACGGCACCATGCCCGATACCGAGCAGCAAGAGCTGGTTGACCGCTTTGGCCGCCTGGATGACCCTATTCGTGTGCTGCTGTGCTCTGACGTGGCTAGCGAAGGCCTGAACCTTCACTACTTCTGTCATCGCCTGGTGCACTTTGACTTGCCCTGGTCACTGATGGTCTTCCAGCAGCGCAATGGCCGGGTGGACCGATATGGCCAAAAGCACCAGCCTCAAATCGTGTACCTGTTCACCGAATCTGTGAACGAGAAGGTTAGGGGTGACCTACGGATTTTGGAAATCTTGCAAGCCAAGGATGAACAGGCCTACCTGAACCTGGGTGACCCATCCGCCTTTCTCAACGTGTACGACCCTGAGAAGGAGGCCGACAAGGTCTCAGGCTTCATGGCTCAGGGCCTCAAACCCGAAGAGGTCGAAGCTCAGTTGGACCAAGCAGCCGCCAGTGACGACGACAACGAAGGCGACTGGATGCTGCAACTCTTCGGTGGCGAGCCCACGGCTCCCACTGTCAGCAGCGTGGACCAGATCGAAGCCCCAACATCGCTGTTTGAGGGCGACTATCACTACGCCAAAACCGCACTCACCCAGTTGAACCAAGGTCAGACCCTGTGCCAGTGGGCCCCACACGATGCCGAGCAGATCATTGCTTTAACGGCTCCGCGTGACCTGCAAGAACGCCTCAAGCAACTACCCCGTGAAGTGCAGGCCGACAACGACTATTACTCGCTCTGTGCCAACCCGCAGCGCATGGCCACCGCCATCGAAACTGCCCGTCAGGCCCGAGCTGAAGAAGAGACTTGGCCACAGTTGCATTACCTGTGGCCTCAGCACCCCATCATGGATTGGCTGGGCGACAGGGTGCTCACCCATTTTGGCCGACACAAGGCGCCGCTGTTGCAAAGCCTCAAGCTGGCGCCCAACGAGCAGGCCTTTGTCCTCATGAGCCTGGTGCCCAACCGCAAGGGTCAGCCCCTGCTGGTGGAATGGCAAGTGGCCAGCCGTGCAGGCAACCAGCCTTTTGTGCTGGAGCCATTTGATGCCTTTGTTCAACGAGCAGGCATCAAGGCAGGGGGCATGCCTAACCGGGGGCAAGTGGCCGAGTCGGCTAGTGTTCAGGTCCATATGCAGCAAGCATTGCCGCAGGCTGTGGCCGCCATGCACGACTACATGGTGCAGCGCCAACAGGCCTTTGCAGCCCAATTGCACCAAAGGCTGGAAGGCACCCTGGCCGAGCTGCAACGCCTGCAAGGCGCCCAAATGCAGCAGCTTGAGTTGGACCTGGCCAAACAACTGGAAACCGTCAAGCGTGGCCGCTTCGAGCAGCGCAGCCAACAGATCAACCGCGTGTTTGACGACTACCGCCAGTGGGTGCAAGACACCCTCACCACCGAGCCTCAACCGTGGATTCAGGTGCTTGCCGGTGTCTGCCACCCTAACGCTGTCGGAGCCTGACCCATGCCCATTCTGGAAGCCGTTCAAACCTTCGTTGGCATCACCAACGAAAACGAGTTCTACAGCCACCACTACTTGGCTGAAGTCTTCAAGGGCGATATCAAAGACCGCCTGAATACCTGGGAAGCTGAGGAGGCCCAACACCCGGGTGACGAGGTCCACCGCTCTCCCAACAAGCGCCTGCAGGCCTGGGCCCAACGCTGGTTCACGCTGCGCGGCCAGGTGCAACGCGGGCGTGACGAGCACGAGCGCTGGCAAGCCTTCATGCAGATTCAGGCTGGCCTGCTGCAAGCCCTTGGCTACCCGGCGCCGCCACGCAACAATACCCTGCACGAACTCGCCCCAGGCCTGCCCATCCCCGTGTGGCATTTGCAAGGCCAGCGCCTGGCGGTGATCCCGGCCTACCAGCCTGGTGCGCAAGACGATGACGTGTTGGACCAGCAGCTCACCGCTTTTCACTACGGCGATGAGCCCCTGCCCACAGAACTGCGCGGCCTGACCTGGGCCGAGATGCTCTCCGACGCTGTGTTTGGCACCGATCAGCCACCGCGCTACGTACTGCTGCTGGGCCTGGACGACTGGCTGCTGCTCGACCGCTACAAGTGGCCCAACAACCGTGCCCTGCGCTTCAACTGGGCCGACATCCTGGACCGCAAGGATGTCGACACCCTCAAAGCCTGTGCAGCCTTGCTGCACAAAGACTGCCTGGCCCCTGGCGAGGGCAACAGCCTGCTTGAAAGCCTGGACGAAAACGCCCACAAACACGCCTTTGGCGTGAGCGAAGACCTCAAGTACGCCCTGCGCGAAGCCATCGAGATTTTGGGTAACGAAGCCGCCCGCCAGCTTGACGAACAAGCCAGCGGCAGCAAGAAGAGCATTTACTCCGGCCAGTACAAGCTGGATGCAGGCGTCCTCAGCCTGGAATGCCTGCGCATGGTCTACCGGCTGCTGTTCATGTTCTACATCGAAGCGCGGCCTGAGCTGGGTTATGTACCCATCAACAAGAGCGAGGTCTACCTCAAGGGCTACAGCCTGGAAAGCCTGCGCGACCTAGAACTGCAGCCCCTGCCCACACCCCAGGCTCGCGAAGGCAAGTTCTTTGACATCACGCTGCGCCGCCTGTTCAAACTGGTGGCCAATGGCTGCGGCATGGATAGCCAACACGGATTGCGCGATGCAACCCAAGGTGCCAAAGACACGTTTGCCCTGGCCCCGCTGGATAGCCGCCTGTTTGATGACACCTCCATGCCCTTACTTGGTAAGGTCAAGTTCCCAAATGAGGTATGGCAGCGCGTGATCAAGCTGCTGTCGCTCAGCAAGGGCTCTGGCAAAGGCAGGCGCGCTGGCCGCGTCAGCTACCAACTGCTTTCCATCAACCAATTGGGCGCTGTGTATGAAGCCCTGCTGAGCTACCGCGGCTTCTTTGCTGAAGAAGACCTGTACGAAGTCAAGCCCGCCCCCAAGAAGGGGGCGTCAAGCTCCGACGACGAAGACGGCGATGAAAACGACAGCAACGAAGACGCCAGCCCCACCCGCGCCAAGGGCGGCGATTCAGACGCCGACATGCTGGAGAACGCCTGGTTTGTGCCCCGCAGCCGCATTGACGACTACAAGGACGACGAAAAGGTCTACGACGTTGAGGACGGCAAGCGCAAGCTGCGCATGCACCCCAAGGGCAGCTTCATCTACCGCCT
>ERZ724505.1030-NODE-1030-length-16005-cov-66.190972_pt1 | contig 16005 bp, 26 predicted proteins | sample MGYA00376038_ERZ724505 | MGnify/ENA primary metagenome ERZ724505 (study PRJEB28724, sample SAMN07190884) | wastewater metagenome | isolation source: effluent of sewage treatment plant in Hong Hong | place: Hong Kong | collected 2016-03-17 ... | reverse complement strand
GACATGATGAACACCATCAAGGCGATGGGCCCGCAGATGGAAGAACTGCTGGCCAAGGTCGGCGAACACCTTGCGCAGTGCCGTCAACCGGCGCTGACCGAGGCCGATGCGTTGGCTGATTTGGAAGGCCGGCCCCGCCCGGACTTCAACATGACGCGCGCTCGCATTGACCGTGCGCAGCCCGAGCGCTGGGCCGCGATCGCGCGCACCCATTTCCAAGAGGGTCTCATGGCGTTGACTCGCGCCGTGGCTCAACCCACGTTCTTCTGAGTCGCTGAAAGGAAGCAATCACCATGGGTCTGAAACTGATGCTGCCGGAAGTGCGAGGCTCGTTCCTCGTGCTGGGCGAGCCCGAGCAATACCAGGGCGCCGGCCCGTTCCGCTGGTCGGCGACCGCGCTGATCCCCTACGACAGCGCGCTGCTGCAGAAGGTGCGCGACGCCCTGAAGGAAACGGCGAAGCAGAAGTGGGAGAAGAAGTGGGAGATCCACTACGAGGCCTGCATCACCGACCCGAAGGCATGCTGCCTCGTGGACGGCAAGCGCAAGGACTACGACGGCTACCAGGGCCACTTCGCCCTCACGGCGCACCGCTACCAGGACAAGGGTCGGCCGCTGGTGATGGACACGGACAAGTCGCCCATCTACAAGCCGAGCAACGAGGTCTACGAGGGCAAGGGCGGCCGGCTGTACTCGGGCTGCTTCATCAACATGCAGGTCGAGTTCTGGGCGCAGGACAACAAGACCGGCAAGGGCCTGCGCGCCACGCTGCTCGGCGTCCAGCGCGTGCGCGACGGTGACGCCTTCGGCGGTGGCGCCGCCCCGAGCGCTGACGACTTCGGCGAGATCGCCGATGGCGCCGACGCTGACGATCTGGCGTGAAGATCACTCCCCCGCATAGCGTGTTGAGGACGATCGCGACCGCTGACAGATAGAGACCCCGGCCTAACCACCCGGGCTGCATCCAAGATCCCTTCACAACGGGTCTGGTCGGATCAAGTCGGTAAGGCGCTCCCTGCGGTAGTGACGACCTGGGCATGTCGCAAAACTGCCCGCCTTTTGGTGGGTGCTAGGGATAGTTGACCCTACAGTCAGTCAAGTCTGACCACCCACCAAAATGCGCGACACTTTCATGGATTTGGAGACCTATTCTCCCGAGCCGATCAACAACGGCTCGCACCGCTACGCGGAGAAGGCTGAGGTGCTGCTGTGGGCCTACGCTGACGGTGATGGCGACATCAAGGTCTGGGATGTGGCCAACGGCTACGTGCACTGGCAAGACGAACTGACCGGCCTGTGGGAAGAGCAGTACATCGGCAAGCCCTTTCCACCGCAGTCGCTGATTGAGATCCTCCACGACCCCGACGCGGCTGTGTGGTTCCACAACGGCGGCATGTTCGACTTCGTGGTGCTGGAGCACGCGCTGCCCCACCTGCTCAAGCACGTCGACATCTCGCGCTGGCGCGACACCATGGTACAGGCCTTCTCGCATGCGCTGCCTGGCGCGTTGGAGAAGCTGGGCGAGGTGCTCAACCTGCACGAAGACCACCGCAAGATCGCCGAGGGCAAGAAGCTGGTGCGTCTGTTCTGCATGCCGCAGAACGAGGACTTCGCCAAGAAGTTCGGCACGATCCGCGCCAGCAAGGCCACGCACCCGGCCGAGTGGCAGCGCTTCGTGCAGTACGCCGGCGGCGACATCGTGACGATGCGCGAGGCCCGGCGGCTGATGCCCTCGTGGAACTACAAGGACAAGCAACTGCTGCTGTGGCACACCGACCTCAAGATCAACAACCGCGGCTTCGCGGTCGATCTGGAGTTGGCCAAGCACGCAGTGACCGCGGCTACGCTGATTCAGGATCGGCTGTCGCGCCGCGTGCAGGTGGCCACCGACGACGAGGTGGGATCCGCGACCCAACGCGACGCGATGCTCGACTTCCTACAGCCGCTGTGCGCGGAGTTCGGCGTCGAATTGCCCGACCTCAAGGCCGACACGCTGGAGCGGCGGCTGGAAGACCCGGATCTACCGGACTACATCAAGGATCTGCTGCGCATCCGCCTGGAAGCCAGCATGAACAGTGTGAGCAAGTTCAAGACGCTGCTCAAGCGCGTCAGCAGCGATGGCCGCTTGCGCGGGTCCATGCAGTTCCGCGGCGCCGGTCGCACCGGCCGCTGGGCGCACCGCGGTTTCCAGCCTGGCAACCTGCCGCGCGCCTCGCTCAGCCACGAGCTCATCGAGTTCGCGATCGAGTGCATCAAGGCCGACGACGTGGACACCATGGATCTGGTGTTCCCCAACCTGATGCTCGCGATCAGCAACACCATTCGCGGTGTCATCGTGGCCGGGGAAGGCAAGAAGCTGGTGGTGGCCGACCTGTCCAACATTGAGGGCCGCGTGGCCGCGTGGCTGGCCGGCGAGGACTGGAAGCTGGAGGCCTTCCGCCAGTTCGACAAAGGCATCGGCCACGATCTCTACATCGTGGCCTACGCCTCGTCGTTCGGCATCTCGCTGGAAGGCGTCGAGCCGAAGGACGGCAAGAAGTTCATCGGTGCCGCCAACCGGCAGATCGGCAAGGTCGAGGAACTGATGTTCCAGTACGGCGGGGGCGTCGGCGCGTGGCTCACCGGCGCGGCCACTTACGGCATCGACCTGGCCGCGATGACCGAGAGCGTGTGGGACACGATCCCTGAGTGGGCGAAGCTGGAGGCCGCTGACTTCCTGAATTGGTTGTACGAGCAGAACACCGCGAAGCTGCAGCGCAAGCTGCAAGACCTTGACGACAAAGTGACCAACGGCGATCTGCACCCGGAAGAAGTGCGTGCCGAGCGGGACGAATTGGAAGCCAAGATTGAGGCCGCCAAGGTCAAGTGTCGTCACGGGCTAACGGAACGTGTCTTCATCGCGTGCGACTCTATCAAACGCTTGTGGCGCAAAGCGAATTCGGCCATCAGTTCGTACTGGAAGGATCTGGAGAACACGGTCAAGGCTGCAATCAACGACCCGGGCGTGACCTATCCATGCCGCAAGTTGAAGATCCGCCGTGACGGTGCTTGGTTGCGCGTCGGTCTGCCCAGTGGTCGCGCACTGTGCTATCCGAATCCCGGCATAGATGAAGCAGGTCGCATTTACTACACCGGCTTCTCCCCTTACAACAGGCAATGGGGCCGCGTCTACACATATGGCCCGAAGGTATTTGAAAATGCGGTTCAGGCCGTGGCGTGCGATCAACTGGCTGAGTGCATGCCGGCCGCCGAGTTGGCAGGCTACGAGACCGTGCTCAGCGTGCACGACGAGTTGGTGACCGAGACCCCCGATTCAGAGGACTTCACGGCTGGCGAGCTCGCTGACATCATGTGCAGCGACCTCGACTGGAACGCAGGCCTGCCGCTCGCCGCGGCGGGGTTTGAGACCCACCGATACCAGAAGGCGGATTGAGATGCCCAAGATGTACGACCCGACCACCATGACGGTGTTTGACGAATCCACCGAACTGAAGCCGCATCAGCCGAAGTGCAGTCGCTGCGGCAGCACCGACGTGCGCTGGCGCCAGCAGGGCGGCAAGTGGGTGATGTTCAGCCTGCAACCCGGCGTAGAGCATGTGTGCGAACTCAGCGCCGACGACTTCGACGTGGTGCAGGAATGAAGTGCCCGAAGTGCGGGGGCGACACCGTGGTGCAGCAAGTGCGTGGCGGCCGGCGCCGGCGCAAGTGCGTGAACCCGCAGTGTGCGTACCAGTTCCACACCGAGGAACGTGAAGTGCCAGCCTTTGCGAACGGTGGCGATCGACGCAGCGAAGCGTTCAAGGAATCCCGTAATGCCCCGGTACAACAGCCTCTTTGAACGGCTCGTGGCCAACAGCCATAAGCCCGACGACCAGAACGAGAACGGCTGCTGGTTGTGGACCGGCACGACGGATGGCAAGCGCTGGCCTTACGGTAAGGTCAACGTGCGCATCGACGGCAAGCACACCTCGTTGCGCGCGCATCGCGCGATGGCTCAGCTGTTCGAAGATCGGCCTCTGGATCCCGAGCACGAGACCGTCGAGCACCTCTGCGGCAACCCGCTGTGCGTGAACCCCGACCACTTCGAACTGATCGACCGCGTGGACAACTCACTGCGGTCGATCATGGAAAAACCGAGAGGCATCTGGAATGGCCGCTGAAGGCAAACTGCGAGCGAAACTCAAGGCACGAGTCGAGGCCTACGGTGGCGAGATCCGCGCCGTGTCGTGGCTGGGCCGCCGGTTCGCGCCGGATGTGCTGTGCTTGTTCCCGTTCGACTGCAAGCATCCAATCGGTTGGGGCAACGAGGCGGGTGTTGAAATGCACCACCCCTTCATCGAGACGAAGGCGCCAGGCGGCAAGCCCACGGTCGGGCAGCTGCGCGAGCACGAGCGCATGCGCGCCGCCGGCTGCGTGGTGCTGGTGATCAGCACCGAAGAGCAACTGGATGAATGGCTGCCGCCGCTGTAACTTTCCTGTAGCACATACATCATGCTGCACGGATTCACGCGAGAGTTCCTCGCTTCGCTGTTTACCTATGACAAGCGTACTGGTGTATTCCGCCGAGCCGTAGACCGCGGCCCTTGGAAAGTCGGTACTGAAGTCGGTACGGTTGACGGCAAAGGCTACCTGCACGTAGCCGTCAATCGCAAGTTCATCCGCCTCCATCGACTTGCTTTCTTCCTCGTGACGGGAGAAGTTCCGCGCTACGTTGACCACAAGAACGGCAACAAACAAGACAACCGTTGGAAAAATCTTCGTGCGTGCACGCAGTCGCAAAACGCCGGCAACTCTGGCATGCACCGTCACAACACGTCAGGCTTCCGAGGCGTGTCCAAGAACAGCAGAACCGGCATGTGGCATGCCCAGATCAAAGTCAACGGTAAGCAAATCTACCTCGGAAGATTTGACACCCCCGAAGAAGCAGCGCGCTGCTATGACCGCGCGGCCAAGAAACACTTCGGTCGCAACTTCGCGTCGCTGAACAATGCGTAAGTTCACGCCCCGGCCGTGGCAGCCGTCGCTGATCGAGTTCGGCGTTGACAAGCCTCGGTGCAATTTGCTGGCGCGACCAGGCATGGGCAAAACGCCTTCAGTGCTAGAGGTCTACGACCGATTGCACTTGGCCGGCGAAGTGCAGCGCGCGTTGGTCGTTGCGCCGCTACGGGTGGCGCGATCAACGTGGCCAGAAGAACCTCCCAAGTGGGACACGTTCCAGCACCTGCGCATTCAGCCGGTTGTCGGCACCGCTGATCAGCGCATTGCAGCGCTGCGCAACGACAAGGCAGATTTGTACACTGTAAATTTCGAGACCCTGCAGTGGCTCGTGGATCGCCTCGGCGAACAGTGGCCGTTTGACATGGTTGTTGTGGACGAAGCGAGCAAGCTGCGCAGTTTCCGGCTGCTGCAAGGCGGCAAGCGCGCCCAGGCCCTGGCGTCGGTCGCGCACACCAAGGTGCGCCGCTGGATCAATCTTTCCGGCACCATCGCACCGAACGGCCTGAGCAACCTGTGGGCGCCGATGTGGTTCATCGACCGCGGCCAGCGGCTCGGCCGTTCCTACGACTCGTTCGAATCGCGCTGGTTCGGCTACAAGCGGGCCAAGGACGCGGTGAACGCGCACAAGACTCGCATCTCGCGCATCGCCTTCCCGCATGCCTTCGGCGAGATCACCAGCCTGATGCGCGACGTGACGCTGGCCCTCAACCCGAAAGACTGGTTCGCGATCAAGGATCCGATCGTCGTGCCGGTGTACGTCGATCTGCCGCCCGAGGCGCGCAAGAAGTACCGTGAGATGGAGCGCGACATGCTCACGCACATCAACGGCCACGACATCGAGGCCTTCGCGGCGTCGGGCAAGGTGATCAAGTGCCAGCAGCTGGCCAACGGCGCGGTCTACACCGGCTCCGATGAGCAGATCGAGCGCGACGTGTCGCACTGGGTCGAGGCCCACGAAGAGAAGCTCGACGCGTTGGAATCGATTATCGAAGAGAACGACGGCGAGCCGATCCTCGTCGCCTATCACTTCAAGCCCGACCTGGCGCGGCTCAAGAAGCGCTTCCCGCACGGCCGGCACATCAACACCAAGGCCGACGAGGATGCGTTCAAACGCGGCGAGATCGAGCTCGCCTTCGTGCACCCGCAGAGCATTGGCCACGGGGTCGACGGCTTCCAGAACGTGTGCCACATCATCGTCTTCTTCGCGCTCGCCTACGACTTGGATCCGCACGACCAGATCATCGAACGGATCGGGCCGATGCGGCAGATGCAGGCGGGTCTCGACCGCGAGGTGCTGGTCTACCAGATCATCGCTCGCGACACCATCGACGAGGCCGTTGCTGAACGGCTCATCGAAAAGCGTGGCGTGCTTGACGCCACCATGGACGCTCTAGCTCTCAAACCGGAGAACATCGCGTGAAGGTCTACTTGTCCGGCCCGATGACGGGCATACCGGAGTCCAACTACCCGGCGTTTCACGCCACGGCCGCCAAGCTGCGCGCCGCCGGCTACGAGGTCGTCAACCCCGCCGAGGTGAACCCCGACTCGTCGCTGTCGTGGCAGCAGTGCCTGCGCGAAGACATCAAGCACCTGTGTGATTGCGAGGCGCTGGCGCTCATGCCCGGCTGGCAGAACTCGCAGGGCGCGCATCTGGAGATGCACATCGCCCATCGACTGGGCATCAAGATCCATCTTGTGGAGGAACTTCTGTGACCGACAGCATCACCCAAACCCTCACCGACCGCGGCAACCGCTACGGCCCCTTCATCGGGCACGCCGAGGTCACCCAGCGTCTCAAGCGCGTGATGGCCGAAGAACTTGCCAAGCGCGGCAAGGCTCTGGCTGACGACCAGTGGGAAGCGCTGGAGATGATCGCGCACAAGATCGGCCGCATCATCAACGGCGACCCGGACTACGACGACTCGTGGGTGGACATTGCCGGCTACGCCAAACTGGTGTCGGATCGCTTGCAAGGTACCGTCCGCTAGGCGTATCATCTGCTCCACAACTCTCAGGAGTCTGCCATGCGTGACCACCTTCTCGGCTGCCAAGCCTTCCTGCCGCCCGAACCGGATCCGCAAGACCGCACGATTCACCTGCGCAAGCGCTACCCGGTTGGCATTCCCAGGCGCGAATACCGCGCCTACGAGGACCGTATGGTCAAGGACTTCGAAGCCAAGCAGGAGATCACTGCCTTCGAAGACTTCGACCACACGCCGGCGGGCATGATGGCCGACTTCCCGCGCGAGTACGATCTGCAGACCATGCTCAAGGAAGCGGCGGGACGGTTCAAGTTCTTCGGTGCCGATCTTGCGAAGGGCCCGGACTTCTCCGCGTTCTTGGCCGACTACGACGCTGAACTGCGGCGGCTTTGCGGCCTGTGATCTCGACCCCCCTCTTCAACTGGCGCGGCCACACAGCCGTAGTCGTGGCCAGCGGCCCAAGCCTGACCGACGAGCAGATCGCGCTGGTCGAGCATTCGGATGTGCTCACGATCGCGGTGAACAACAGCTACGAGAAGCTGCAGCACCCGGATGCCGTCTATGCCTGCGACTACCTGTGGTGGAAGTTCAACCACATGAAGGTCAAGCAGAACATTCCGCGCAGCCGGCTGTGGACGCAGGATCGCGCCGCCGCCGAGCAGTTCCAGCTATCCCACATCCAGTGGGAGGGTAAGGACGGCCTGGGCAAGCGTGGCCTGCGCGTGAACGGCAACAGCGGCGCCGGGGCGATCAACCTAGCGTACCACTTTGGCGCGCGCCGCATCCTGCTGATTGGCATGGACATGAAGCCGGGCGCCAACGGCGAGAAGCACTGGCACCCTGACCACCCCAAGCCGATGGTGCAAGGCCAGCAGTTTGAAGAGTGGAGGCTCAAGATGGGTGTGCTGGCCAAGGATCTGGCAGCCGAAGGTGTGACGGTGATCAACTGCACTCCGAGGTCGGCGCTCACGTGTTTCCCGATGGGTGATCTGGAGCAGGAGCTCGCGAAATGAGCATCGCTGTCCTCTGCATCCGGCCCGAGCCGTTCTACCGCCGTTCCGCGTTCACGGATGGCCTCAAGCGGCTCGGCTACACCATCATCCACCGGCAGAACCCGGATCCTCGCGACCGGCCGAAGAGCCGCGACGATTTGATCGTGATTTGGAACAAAAAGCGCGGCCACGACGAGACGATGGCGCACCAGTGGGAGAAGCTGGGCGGCACCGTGATCGTCGCCGAGAACGGCTACCTGCAGCAGACCGACAAGACCTACTACGCGCTGGCCACCCACGGCCACAACGGCTCGGGCTGGTTCCCGGTCGGCGCCGATGACCGCTTCGCCAAGCTCGGCTTCGCGATCAAGCCGCCGCGCGATGATGGTGAGTACATTCTCGTGCGTGATCAGCGTGGCATCGGCTCGCAGCTGATGGCCAGCCCACCGAACTGGGGGCCGACCATGGTGAAGGTGCTGCAACGGCACGCGCCGTACCCGGTGAAGCTGATGCCGCACCCCGGCGACAAGGGCAAGCTGGAGAAGGATCTCGCGGCGATTTCCAAGGCCCGCAGCGTCGTGATCTGGAGCAGTGCGATCGGCGTGCGGGCCCTGGTCGAAGGCGTGCCGGTGCAGCACTTCGCACCGCACTGGATTTGCGAGACGTGGGGCAAGGGCCGCGAGGCGGCGCTGCAACGCATGGCCCACGCACAGTGGCACTTCGACGAGATTGCCAGCGGCGAGCCGTTCGCTCGCATGAAGGCAGAAGGATGGGGGCCGAAGTGGCACTGATGAACCTCATCGCTGCCGAGATTGAGCGGGTGGAGAACGAAACGGGCGCGCCGCCGCGTCTGATCGAACTCACGCCGCGCGCCTGGTATCGCTTCCTCGCTGAGTTGCCGCCCATGGTTGTGGCGCGCGAGGTGTTGCCTTCGGGCGAATTCCTGGGCGTGCCGATTCGCAAGGGGCGCAGCAGTTGGTGCTGCCGCAGTTGTGGCGCGCCGCGCGAGGACTCCAGGCGCTGCGGCTTCTGCCTGCAGCCCTACGACCGAATCACCATCGACGACAAGGTGCTCGACGCATGCCTCTGACCCTCTACCCCGTCCCCGGCAAAGAGAAATCCAAGCTGATCTGCAACGCTTTCGCGGCCGGTGCACCGCGGCACGCGACCGGCGCGGTCTTCTTCGGCACCGAGGGGGTGATGCAGGCCTTTCGTCGCGCACAGCAGGGCACGTTTTGGTACGTTGACAATTCGTACTTTGACCCGCACCGCGGCATCTACTTCCGCGTGACGAAGAACGCGCTGCAGGTTGATCCGACCGGAAAGATCAGCACCGGCGAACGCTTCGCCAAGCTGGGCATCACGGTCAAGGACTGGCGGCACAAGCCCGATGGCAAGATCCTTGTGATCCCGCAGTCGGACGACTTCATGAAGTCAACGCTGGGCCGCAAAGGCGACTGGCTGCGCGAGACGGTGGAGAAGCTCAACGCTTGGGGCTACGGGCCGCGCATCCGCGTGCGGCCGTGGCAGCGCGACAAGGCCACGGCCTACGTGGAACTGCACCGTGACCTTGACGACGCGGCGCTGGTGGTGACGTGGAGCTCGGCCAGCGCCATCACCGCGCTCTACGAAGGCATCCCGGCGATCAGCGAGAGCGGCGCCGCGCACGCGCTGACCGGCCCGCTCACGCGGGAGCAAGTCGCGCAGCCGCTGATGCCCAGCCTGGTGGAGCGCACCCGCTTCCTCGAGATCCTGGCCGACAATCAGTTCACCCTGGAAGAGTTCAAGAACGGAGTAGCATGGCAATGGCTGGAAAGCAATCAGTGAACAAGGGGTGGTTCTCAACCCCCGGACGGCCGGGCGATCGCACGCTCGACCAGCAACTCAACGGCCTGGATCGGCTGTTCATGGCGGTGCGCGGCAAGACCGTGCTCGATGTGGGCTGCGCCGAAGGCCTGATCAGCATCGAGTTGGCCAAGGCCGGCGCGGTCGCGGTGCACGGCGTCGAGATCGTGCCGCAGCACGTCGAGGTGGCCAACAAGCTGCGCGGTGATCTGCCGGTCACCTTTGAAGTCGGCGACGCCAACGTGTGGCAGCCTCGGCGCAACTACGACATCGTGATCGCGCTGGCGCTGCTGCAGAAGGTGCGCAATCCCACGGCCGTGGCGGCACGCCTGGCCGCCGCAGCAATCAACCTCGTGGTGCTGCGCCTGCCGCCGGCACACGCACCGACCATCATCGACCCGCGATCCAACAGCGAGCCGCACCACATCGGTACCGTCATGAAGAACGGTGGCTTCTATCTGGAGCACGCCGGCAACGACGGCGCGTTCGGCGAATATGTAGGGTATTGGCGCAGAGCCCCATGAACGCACAAACTGCTCGCGAAATCTGGAACTTCAATCCAGATACCGGCGTTTTTACTTGGAAAATCAAGCCTGCCAAGCGAGTTCAGATTGGAGACGCCGCTGGAAGTTTAGACGGTGAAGGCTATGTACTGCTGGCGTACAAACGCCGCCGATACCGGGCGCACCGCATAGCGTGGCTTTGGTTTCACGGATCGCTTCCGGTCGGTGAGATAGATCACATAAACCACCGCCGCTCGGACAACCGAATCGCGAACCTTAGAGACGTTTCAAGAAAACAGAACGCCGAGAACACAAGCGTCAGGCGAAAGGGTGCGGTTCGCGGTGTCTATTGGTTTGCCAAGACTTCAAAGTGGGTAGCCCACATAAAGCACAAAGGGAAGCAAATGAATCTTGGCTACTATCACAAGCACGAAGACGCAGTTGCGGCCCGGCGAAAAGCAGAAGACGCGCTGTACACCAGTCACGTAAGGTAAAACCATGTCTCGTCTCATCCCGCTCTACCAAGGCATCGCCGCGAAAGACAGTTCCAACTTCGCCGGCCTGTCCGTGCTGCAGCACGCCGACGCGCTCAAGAAGCTGGCCAACAAGCACAAACCCAAGACCTTGCTCGACTACGGTTGCGGCCGAGGCGACGCCTACCGCAGCCCGCACAAGCTGCACCATCAGCTGGGCATCCCGCGCTGCAACGTCACGCTCTACGACCCGGCCTTCCGCCGCGACGACATCCTGCCGGCGGGCAAGTTCGACATGGTGATCTGCAGCGACGTGCTGGAGCATGTGCCTGAGGATGAGGTGGATCAACTCATCGAGCGGCTGTTCGGGTACGGTCGTCTGATCATCTGGGCGTCGGTCTGCTGCCGCTTGGCCAAGAAGACCTTTGCCGATGGCACCAACATGCACGTGACCGTTCAGCCCTACGAGTGGTGGGAGCGCAAGTTCGCCGCCTACTCCGAGGCCACGCGCATTCCCTTCGTGCTGGTGGGGACACCGTAGTGGGCTACGGCGATTGGCTGATGGCGGCGGGCGAGGCTCGTCTCGCGCACGAGAAGACCGGCAGGCCCGTGCTGATCACGGATCCTGTCGGCACGCCGCAGTGGTCCGAGGTCTTCGAAGGCAACCCGTACATCCTGCGCAAGCCGTTCGCGGCCGGTGGCTTCGTGCGCGTCATCAGTTCGTCCGGCAACCGTCCGTACATTGCTGGCAAAACTGCCGGTCGCTGGACGTGGCGGCCCTACAAGCCGATCCCCGCGCAGATGTTCTTCACCGAGCAGGAACTCCAGTTCGCCGAGCCTCACCGCGGCAAGATCATGATCGAACCAGGTGGCAAGCCGATCGGCCATCAGAACAAGATGTGGCTTCGCGAACGCTGGCGAGAACTCGTCACCGCGACTCCACTACCCTTCGTGCAGTGCGGCCCGGTCATCGGCACGAAGTGGTTGGAGGGCGCCGAAGCCGTTCCGACCACCACCTTCCGCCAAGCACTGGCAGTGTTGTCGGTCTGCCGTGCGCTGGTGACCACCGAAGGCGGCCTGATGCACGGCGCTGCCGCGGTCGGCACGCCGGCCGTGGTGCTGTGGTCGGAGTTCATCGCACCGAATGTCACCGGCTACAGGCAGCACCACAACATCCGCCATGCCCATCGCACCTGCGGCATGCGCGTCAACTGTCCCTCCTGTCGCAAGTCGATGGAGGCAATCACCGTCCGCGAGGTTGCGGACGCCCTCACGGAGATCCTGAGCAATGAAGCAAGAACTGGGCTGGTGGTTCCCTGACCACGAGCAACACCTGCCGGCATGGATGCGCAGCCCCAAGGGCTACCTCGTGCTCAACGGCCGCCCGAGTTACCAAGGCAAGAAGCAGCAGGCAGCACTGGCCGCCGTTCGCCAACACCGCACGGCGGTTGACGTGGGCGGCCACATCGGCCTGTGGAGCTACAACCTCGCGGCAGCCTTCGAACAGGTGCACGCCTTCGAACCGGTCGAGGCGCACCGTGCGTGCTTTGCGCGCAACGTGGAGGCCGCCAACGTCACGTTGCATGCTTGCGCGTTGGGCCGGGAGGAAGGCAGCGTCAGCATCCACACAGCGCCGACCAGCACCGGTGACTCGTGGGTCAAGGGTGGCGGCAACATCCCGATGGTGACGCTCGACAGCCTGCAACTGACCGAGGTCGACTTCATCAAGATCGACTGCGAGGGTTACGAGGAGAACGTGCTGCGCGGCGCAATCGAGACGATCAAGCGCGATCTACCTGTCATCATCGTGGAGCAGAAGCGCGACATGGCCACTGCGCGCTTCGGCCTGGAGCCGCTGGGCGCGGTAAAGTTCCTGCAGAGCCTCGGCTACGAGGTCAAGCAGGAGATCAGTGGCGACTACCTGATGGTGCCGGCATGAGCGGCGCGGGCATTGATGCGTGGCTCGCGCAGCAAGATGACGCAGAGCGTGCGCGTCTTGCGCGCATTCGCCCCGGCCAACTGCATCTGGCTGCCATGCTGGACGAACTTGCCAAACGCATCGCTATCGGCGCGATGGGTGACGTGACCGACTGCGTGGTCTTTGTCCGCGGCGTCAAGTCTTCGGCCATCGTCACGCTGCCCAAAGAGCCGGTTGACGAAACGCTTCGGCGTCTTGAGGACGCTGAAATCTACCTGAAGACCGGCGAGCTTCCGCCACGAGCGATGCCGTGGCACGGCTGCTCAAACTGCCAAGATGGCCGCAACCCTGAGTGCCAAGAACACGGGAACTACGCATGAGAGTGCTGATCGGCTACGACGAGCGCGAGCACAAGGCCGCAGCGGTCTGTCTCAAGTCGCTATTGGAGGTGACGCGCGGCGAAGTCCACGCCGAGTTCCTCACGCTCAGCGGCTTGTACTCCCGGGGGTTGCTGACTCGGCCGATTGACCAGCGCACGGCGCAAGAGTACGACCTCGTGAGCAACGCACACTACAGCACGCGGTTCAACATCAGCAGGTTCATCACGCCGATTCTCTGCCAAGAAGGCTTCTGTCTGTTCGTAGACTGTGACACCATCTTCCTGCGCGACCCTCGCGAGATGCTGCGCGAGGTACCGTCGCGGCTGCCGCTCAGCGTGGTCAAGCACGAGCACGAGCCGACTCGGGCCGTGAAGATGATGGAGCAGTACCAGAACGAGTACCCGCGCAAGAACTGGTCGAGCGTGATGCTCTTCAACTGCGACCATCCGGCCAACCGGCGCCTGTCGCTGTGGGACGTGAACCACCGCACTCGGCAGGAGCTCCACGGCTTCTACTGGCTGCACAACGAAGAGATCGGCTCGCTCAACCCGGCCTGGAACTGGCTTGTGAACGAGCAGCCGCGGCCCGACAACCTCGGGATCGCGCACTTCACCAACGGTGGGCCTTTCAACGAGGGCTGGCCTGGTGCCGAGCACGATGATCTGTGGCTCAAGCATGCGGGTTGAGCACATCAAACCGGGGCTGCCGCGCCGGATCAGCACGCACCCCAAGGCTAGGGGTATCGTCTCGGCGGCAGACATCTATGTGACGCACGGCGCGCGGCTGCGTCTGAAGGCCGTCGTGTTTGAACGCCAAGCCGATCTGCGCCACTTCTGGAAGCACGTGCTCGGCCGCAGTGAACTCGGGCCGAAATGCCTCGGCGCCGTCAACGGGCTTGGCTACGAGCGGATTGACATGGCAGGCGGCCGCGAGCGTTCAACGCTGGTGTGTGACCCGCGGTACTTCGCGATCATGGGCTTGGTGCTCGGCCACCTCAACATGGAGATCGTGACGCACGAGTCGGTGCACGCGGCCTTCGCTTACGCTCGTCGACACCGCAAGGACCTGTGGTGCGATGTCGGTGAACTGGAAGAGGAAGCGATCTGCTATCCGGCCGGACGCATCGCCAAGCGCATCAACGCTTGGTTGCACGACGAAGGTTTGTACGAACGAAAAGGCCGCCCGTAGGCGGCCTTGTCGCTGCGCAGGCGCGCTCAGCCTGCGGCCAGCCTGTCGATGGCGGCCATCGCCTCGGCCTTCGCTGCGGCGAGCTCTTCGTCGGTCACGTCGCGACCTTCGGCCTGCGCCTTGGCGATCGCGAGTTGGTAGGTCTGCAGCTGCGTCAGCAGTTGCAGCGACAGACCCACGAGGGCGGCAGCGTTGCTCATTGCGTTCCTTTCGTCGCCAGGTAGGCCTGGAGTGCGGTCAGCACGGTGATGGTGGCCGTCAGCTTGTCGCCGCCGGCCTGCGGGTTGGTCTTGTACGTCGTCACGGCCAAGTCGATGCCCGCCTCGGCGCTGCGCAAGGTGGAGACCACGTTGTCGCGGTCGGCGTCGCTCAGCTTGCCCGCCGCGCGCAGCGAGGTCGCGCTGTTGGCGATGGCCGTGACGGTCGAGTGCGCGGCCAGCGCCTTCTGGTTGAACGTGGCCGGCGACTGAACGCCCAGGCCGGTGCACGCGGCCAGCACGAAGGCCAGCACGAGCGCGAAGTAGAGGTTGAGACGTTTCACGGGTGCCCTTTCACAAGCTCAGGAGGTTGGACGCGATGCGATTGGCCCACCCGCGTCCGAAAGCGGGCCAGTTCGGCAGGCTGGCCATGAAGGCCAGCCGCTGAGCATTGAAGCGCACGGCGATGCGCACAGGATCGACACTCTGCACAGCTTGCAGGGTCAGCGGCCCGAGCACACCATCGGGCGCCTCGTCGACCGTGCGCTGCAGCGTGCGGATCGCGGCCTTGACGCCGGAGTTGACGGCCATGTCGAACAGGTCGAAGCGGATGCCGGCGGGCACCGCGTCACAACCGGCCGGGCCCCAGAAGTCACGCAGGTAGATTTGCTTGGCGCGACCCAGCGTCAGGTTCTTGATGTCCTCGCCGGGGTAGCTGCGCTTGCTGATGCCGTACTTGGTCTCGCCACCGGGATCGCGCGAATCCGCTACATACCCACCTTCATGGCCGATCAGCCGTTCGAACGCTTCGTCGAACGTCATTGCGGAGCCTGCTTCTTGAGCACCTCGGCCGCGGTCAGGATCGCCGCGATCTCGGAAGGCGTCAGCTGCACGGTCACGGTGGCCGGTGCATCAGGTACCACCGGCGCGGGCGGCGGGGTCGTCAGGCTGGCCACGCCGATCACCGGGGCTGCCACCTGCGGCTCGGTCTTGCCGACCGGCAGCGACGTGTCGGGCTTGGTTTGCGACACCACGCGTGCGGCGTAGAACGCCGCGAAGGCGAAGATCGGCGAGTAGTATTTCAGTGCCGGCCACTGAGCCAGGATCTGCTGTTGTTGCTCGACCGGCAGCTGGATCCAGTAGCCGGCGGCCACGCTGATGAGGCCTGCGACCCAGACGGAGTACATCTTGAGCGAGCCGGCGATGTTCTCGGCGGTGGTTGCCATGGTGAGGAACCCTTTCACTTCTTGAGCCCTTGCAGGCGGAGTTCAACGGCCGCCAAACGTGACTGCACATCAGCCATGCGCGTCTGGAGATCCGCGATCTTGAGGTCGTGCTCCAAGTCCTTGAGATCCTTGCCGCTGAGCGCGGTGCTCAAGGTCTGCACTTCCTTGATCAGCTTGGCGATCTGTTCGGCCTGCGCGTCCTGCTTGTAGTAGACCAGTGCGGCTTGCAGAAAGCCCGCTGCAACGATCCCGATAAGCCACGGCAGCGGGATCTCGCGCGAGACCTTCAAGCCGACAGGATCCT
>ERZ724505.1028-NODE-1028-length-16027-cov-5.812797_pt1 | contig 16027 bp, 19 predicted proteins | sample MGYA00376038_ERZ724505 | MGnify/ENA primary metagenome ERZ724505 (study PRJEB28724, sample SAMN07190884) | wastewater metagenome | isolation source: effluent of sewage treatment plant in Hong Hong | place: Hong Kong | collected 2016-03-17 ... | reverse complement strand
CTAGTGGCTCAGTTTTGGACGTGATGCCTGGCTCAGTTTTGCTCGTGATTCAACAGCGCGCTTCGCTGACGGTGTTCAACGGCTATGGCGATGGCCTGCTGGAATACGACAAGCGGCGCACCTGGTTGCGATTGGGTGTGAGTTTTTCGGGGTATGCCGACTAGGGCAAGGGTGGTCTAGGCGAAGGCCTGAACCAGATAGTCCACAAATACACGCACACGCTGTGGCATGTGCCGGTCACGCAAATACATCAAGGAAAACGGGCGGCTTCGGCCGCTGCTTTTCTTCAGCACTTCGACCAGACGGCCTTGCTGCAGATCTTCACCGACGATGAATCGGTAGGTTTGCACCAAGCCGCCGCCAGCGCGGGCCAAAGTCACGCAGGCCAGGATGTCGTCCAGGCAGGTGATGTTGCCTTGGGTGGCTAGCTCCACATCTTTGCCATCTTGTTTGAAGGACCAGGGCACACGCTGGCCCGAGCTTGGCAAGATGAATTGAATGCAATCGTGCTCTTGCAGATCGGTCAGGGTTTTCGGTGTGCCCTGCTTCTTGAGATAGGTGGGGGCCGCCACCACCACCAATTCGCCATCCATCAAATGCCTGGCTATCAAACCTGAATCGGCTTGCTCGCGTGCGCGCACGGCCAGGTCAAAGCAATCGGACACGAAATCGATGTTTCGATTGCTGAGTTGCACTTCAATCTGAATGTGTGGGTACTTGGCCCGAAAGGCTGGCAGCAGGGGTAGCAAGCAATACTGGCCAAACGTGGTGGGCACGCTGATGCGAACCACGCCGCTGGGGTCGGATTGTTGGCCGGTCAGTTCTCGTTCGGCCTCTTGAAGCTGATTGAGGGCCGCTTTGCAATGCGCCAGGTAGGCTCTGCCGCCATCGGTGAGGCGGATTTGCCGTGTGGTGCGCACAAACAAGCGCACTTGCAGCCGTTCTTCCAGGCGTGCGATGGAGCGGCTTACCGCGGCCGGTGTCAAGCCCGCAACGCGGGCCGCTGCAGCAAAACTTTCCAGGTCTGCAGACAGGCAAAACAGATCGATGCTGCTGAGCATCACACGTTCAAGCTGTCGGGGCATTGATTACACCAAGTAAGGAATGAAGTGAACAGGGACTAGTTTATCAATTTGAATTGCCTCAATAGCATTCATTCCATCGACTCAACGCCTCACCGAGGCGATTCACACGGAAGGAATTCAAATGAGCGCAAGCAACCCTGCAGACATCGTCATCGTCTTCCACAGTGGGTATGGCCACACGCGCAAGATTGCGCAGGCCATTGCTGCCACCAGCCATGCAGCCTTGCTGGAAGTGGATGCCCAGGGCGACGTGTCCAGTGAAGGGTGGGAGCAGTTGGCCAAAGCCAAACTGATCGTGTTTGGCTCTCCCACCTACATGGGCAATGTGAGCTGGCAATTCAAGAAGTTTGTGGATGCCACCTCTTCGGTGTGGGCCAAGCAGGGCTGGAAAGACAAGCTGGCATCGGGCTTCACCAATTCGGCCAGTATGAATGGCGACAAGCAATCTACTTTGGGCACGCTGTTCACCTTGTCTCAACAACACAGCATGTTGTGGGTGGGCACGGGCTTGATGCCCAGCAACAGCAAGGCAGCAACCCGCGATGACATCAACTATCTGGCCTCGTTCTCAGGCCTGATGACTGCCACGCCATCCGACGCCAACACCGAAGAAATGGTGTCTGGTGATCTGGCTACGGCAAGGGCGTACGGAACACGTCTGGCCCAAGTGCTGCGCCGTTTCAACTGACCCAGCCGGAGAGCCCCATGCCCTATATCCAGATTCAAATCACACGTGAAGGCGTGACCGCTGAGCAAAAGGCTGCCTTGATCAAAGGTGCGACCGATCTTGTGGTGCAAGTGCTTGACAAGGACCCTGCGACCACCTTTGTCGTGATCGACGAAGTGGAGCTGGACAACTGGGGCGTGGGAGGGCTGCCGGTGGCGGACTATCGGCAAAGCAAGGTGAGATCGACATGAGTGATCTTGCTCAGATCGAACGCTTGATGGCCCAATACTTCGACGGGCTCTACACCTGCGATGTGGATGCGCTTGCGCAGGTCTTTCACCCGCAGGCCATTTACGCCACGGCCAGTGGTGGAGCCTGGCTCAAACTGGCGCTGAACGACTATCTGCAGCGGGTGGCTCAACGGCCATCGCCGCAGTCAGTCGGCCATACACGGACCGATGAGATTGAACACATTCATTTGGCGGGACCACATACCGCGCTGGTTCGCGCACGGTGCTCCATACCGGGCCGTTCGTTCGTCGATCTTTTGACCTTGGTGAAGGTGAATCAACAGTGGCAAATCATCAGCAAGGTGTTCGAGTTCACTGAGCCTGAGAAGCCATCGGATCCAAGTCAAAAATAATTTTTTGCACCTTTGCATCCAAACCGGCATCTGCTCCGTTCTTAGGGCAGGCGGCGCTTTTTCGGCGCCGTTTCAACCCCCTCAGACCTGGAGAATCAGCATGTTCACATCTACCTTTGCCCCTCGCATCACGGCTTTGGCCTTGTTCACCTTGATGGCTTCGGTCGCCCAGGCTCAAGCGGTCGTGAAAGAGGGCGTGTTGACCGATGCCACGGGCCGCACGCTCTACACCTTCGACAAGGACCAAGCCAACAAGAGCAATTGTGCTGGCGGGTGCCTGCAAGCCTGGCCTGCTTACGTGGCCGAAGTTGCCCCAGGTGCCAAGCTCTTGCCAGGCCTGACCCGATTTGAACAAAACGGCACCCAGCACTTCGTGAGCGTGGCTTTGAGTCAGCAAGCTGAAGTGGTGTTCAAAGACGCCAATGAACTGGCCGTGTCCATTGAAAGGGTCGGGGTACAAGCTGCTCAACCTTCCGGCCCGTTTGTATACCGTGGTCTGTGTGGCAAGGTTTGGCAGCCGCCTAAGAGGTAGGCCAAGCTCAGCGCAAAAATATTTGCGCAAGCCGCATCCAAATCGATCGGGTTCTCGTTCTGAAGGTGTGCCTCCCTTGGGCACACCCAGTTCAACCAACCAGAGAACCCACCATGAATCAACATGTACACAAGCAGGTCGTAGGCTTCGCCTTTTGCATCATCAGTGCCGCATCATCGGCGGCATCCCCTGCCTTTACGACCTTCGAGGCAGCCGGTTTGACGACCACCGATGTGACCACCGCTCGAAATGAGTTCAGGGTAGCCGTAGGTGGTGGCGATGTGGCCGGTGCCAACGGTTCGTTTGGCGGGGTGCGCCGCGAAATCAACTGGGATGCGGTGCCCAACGCCCGATCCGATGCCGCCTTTCTGCCCAACAACTTCTTCAATGTGAACTCGCCGCGTGGCGCCGTGTTCTCTACCCCAGGGGAGGGCTTCATGGTCAGCGCCAATGTAGGGCAAACGGTCGCCCCCCTGTTTGGCTTTGGTGACTCGCTGCAGGCGTTCAGCCCACAACGCTTGTTCACGGCCGTTAACAGCAACATCACCGACGTCAGCTTCTTCTTTCCAGGCACCAATGAGGTTGCGGCCACCAGCGCCTTCGGCGTGATCTTCACAGGCGTGGAAGACTATGGTCAAACCAAAATGGAGTTCTTTGATGCCCACGGCACTTTGATCTACCAACACAATGCACTGGTGAGTGGCAATGCCGGCTTCAGCTTTCTGGGCGCGGTGGCATCGGGGGGCAACGTCATCAGCCGGGTCCGGCTGACCTCAGGCTTGGCCACCATTGCCAGCAATGGCGTGCTGGGCCAAGGGCGTGGCGACCTGGTCGCCATGGACGACTTCCTGTATGCCGAGCCCGCTGCGGTCGCTGCTGTGCCCGAACCGTCCAGCGTGGCCTTGCTGGGGGCGGGGCTGGCCTTGGTGGTGGGCATGCGCCGTCGCATCACCGCGCGCAACGTCTGACCTAGTCGCAGGCCTTCAGAGGCCTAAGTCGCTCAGGCTGGGGTGATCGTCTGGGCGGCGGCCCTGTGGCCAATGGAACTTGCGTTCGCCTTCAGCAATAGGGAGATCATTGATGCTGGCATGGCGGACAGCCATGTAGCCATTGGCATCGAACTCCCAGTTCTCATTGCCGTATGAGCGGAACCATTGGCCTGCATCATCGTGCCATTCGTACGCAAAGCGAACAGCGATTCGATGCGTATCGAATGCCCAGATTTCCTTGATCAACCGATAGTCGTGTTCCTTGGCCCATTTTCGGGCCAGGAACGCTTCAATCTGTTCACGGCCCTTGGGAAACTCTGTGCGATTGCGCCAGCGGCTGTCTGGTGTGTAGGCCAGCGCCACGCGATGGGGGTCGCGAGTATTCCAGGCATCTTCGGCCATGCGTACTTTTTTGACGGCGTCCTCACGGCTGAATGGTGGGACAGGCAGGCGAGGGGGGTCACTGGTCGAGGTCATGTCTAGGTCCTATGCTTGAAACATGCCTTCCATGCCCACATAGGCTGGAAGGGCTTGAATTCGGTGCAGCCAGTTCACGATATGGGCGTAAGGCAGCAATTCAATTTTTCCCTCGGGGGCCAGAGCCACGTAGGCATACACCGCCAGGTCTGCTATGGAGATCGACGACCCGACCAACCATGGTCGTTGTGCCAAATGGGTGTTGAGCACGCCTAGTAAGTCGGCGCTGATCTTTTCCGTGGCGGCGACGTCAATGGCGCGGCCAAATTTGTGATGCATGCGTAGCATGCCTGGGCCGCGGCTCACTTCATTCGACGCCACCGAAAGCCAGGCAACGACCTCTGCACCGAGCGCGGGGTCGGAAGGCAGCCAATGCGCTTGTCCCGTAGCCGGACCATATTTCTGCGCCAAGTAAAACAAGATGGCTTGACTGTCTCGCAGCACAACATCGCCATCTACCAAAACGGGCACTTGGCCAAAGGGGTTCATGGCCAGAAACTCAGGAGACTTCTGCTCGTTTTTGGCGCCCGATATGTTGATGATGCGGTGGGGCAAGTTCAAAAGGCTCAGCAGCATGCGAACCTTGTGACAGTTGCCAGACAGCGCAAATTGGTAGAGCTCGATCATTTTGAATGGGGACCCTGTTTCTAGTCTATGGCCGAACTATCAATGATTCGGCGCGCTCAGTGAACCCCCATCACCAGCAATTACTTGTTTCGCTCAGCGGAATACTGGGGCACCCTCAAGTTTCAACAAATGGTGAAGATTTCGCGAGGACTTGTTGATCTTCGGTTTTTAGGATGAATCCAGTGTGCCTTGTGCCACGCCATTCATTCAGCTATTCAATGGAGAAACAAACATGTCTATCACTTCGTCGCGTATCCAACGGTTGGCCGCAACCGTTGTCTTGTTGGCTGGCGCCTCGGCTGCGCAGGCCAAGCTCATTCAAATCACGGTTACCAGCGAAAGCCTGGTTGCGCCCGATAGCGTGACCTTCGCACCGCTGAATGTGGCCTTCCACAATGGGGCACTCGATACTTTCAACCTGGGGCAAGAAGCCAATGCAGGCATCGCTTCTGTGGCCGAATTGGGTGCCGGCATTCAATGGCATGCCGATGTGGATGTTCTGCAGCCATCAGCGGTGCATGGCCGGGTGGGTGGCTTGTTGATGCCGGGTCAAACCGCCCAGCAGACCTTCACCATCGACACCAACAAGAACAGCTATTTCAGCTTTGCCGGCATGGTCGTGCCCAGCAACGATTTTTTTATTGGCAATGATCTGGCCAATGCCTATCAGGTGGTGGATCACATGGGCCATCAACTGATCTCTGGATTTACTCTCAAAGCCAGCGACATCTGGGATGCTGGCTCTGAGGTATTTGACCCAGCGACTGCAGCATTTGTCATTGGGGGGAATGCGCCTTTGCGCAGCCCGCAGCACTCGGTGGTGGCGCGCAACTTTGCTGAGTTGGCCGCCTTCGATGGCATGAACACGGCGGCGGGATATCAGTTCCACAGCGGGTTGACAGCCAATCAGGATATTTACCGCCTGTCGTTCCAGGTCGCGGCCGTGCCCGAACCCGAGGCCTATGCCCTTCTGGGCGCGGGCATGTTGACTCTGTCGGTGTTGACTCGACGTCGCCGGGTACTGGGCTGATGTGCAACGATAAGTTCAACTTTTGTTGAACTTCAAGCACGCGCTGTCATCCATCGGCACAATCAGGCCACTTTTGCATGTGTTGCCTGACTTGGTCTGATTTGCCGATGCACGCCGTGCTCCCCAAGAAACAAATTCTGTTGGTTGAAGATGACCCCGGCATCGCCGAGGTGCTGTCACTACACCTGCGCGATGAAGGGTACGAGGTTACCCATGCGTCAGACGGCATCAATGGCGCTCGCTTGGCGCGAGATCGCGCATGGGATGCTTTGGTACTGGACTTGACCCTGCCTGGGATGGATGGACTGGAGATTTGTCGACAAGTCCGAGCGTCGAGTCACTACACGCCCATAGTGATTGTCAGCGCGAAGACCAGCGAGGTGCATCGCGTGTTGGGGCTCGAAGTGGGGGCCGATGACTACTTGCCTAAGCCCTTTTCAATTCTGGAGTTCCTGGCGCGTATCAAGGCGTTGATGCGGCGAGTCGATGCCCTGCGCCAGCCTTCACAGCGAAAGCCTTTGACGGTTCAATCAGGGCCCTTGAGTGTTGACCCTTTGTCACGCTTGGCGAAACTAGAAGAACGGGTCTTGGACCTGCCTCCGCGTGAATTCGACTTGCTGTATTTCTTTGTCCAGCATCCTGGGCAAGTGTTCTCTCGCATTGAATTGCTCAATCGGGTCTGGGGCTACCAGCACGATGGATACGAACACACTGTGAACACACACATCAATCGGCTACGGGCCAAGATCGAAAGCAATCCCGCACGTCCAGAACGGCTGGTGACCGTTTGGGGCGTGGGCTACAAATTGAACGCTTAAAGAACACATCATGTTCAGTCGCATCACACTCTGGCAGCGCCTGTCCTTGGTCTTCACGCTTTTGCTGTTGATCTGTTGCGGCTTGGCTGGATGGTTGCAAATTCGTGCCAGTGCCGAACATGAGCAGTACACCATTCAGCGCATGTCCAGAGGGCTCGCACAACACATCAGCAGCCATTCGGTACTGATGGATCCCCATGGCATCGATCGCCAGAACCTGGGCAAGTTGTTCGACATGCTGATGGTGGTCAACCCGGCCATCGAGGTCTATTTGCTCGATGCACAGGGGCGCATCCTCGCGCATCAGGCGCCTGAAGGCCATGTCAAATTGCAGCGGGTTGACCTGCGCCCTATCCAACAATTTGTGAGGGGCCAGAGTGGCCTCATCCTGGGTGATGATCCCCGTCAACCCGAGCACCGCAACGTCTTCTCTGCCGCACCCGTACAGGTCGGATCGGTCGTCACGGGCTACATCTATGTGATCTTGCAAGGTGAATCGCATCTCGATGCCGCTTACACAGAGGGCCTTGACCCGGCTATCCGTGCCGCTCTCTATGTGTTGGGTGCGGTTGCCATATTGAGTTTGGTGGTGGGTTGGTTGAGTTTTGGGTGGTTTACGAAACCTCTGCGGGAGTTGACGGCCTCGGTTCAACAGTGGTCGATGCAAGCCGATCCCAACCGTGCCTTATCTCCTCCCGTGTTGAATCAAGGCAATGAGGTGCAACAGCTGCAAGAAGCCTTTTCCCGGATGCAGCAGCGCATTCAAGATCAATGGAACGAATTGGTTCGGCAAGACCAGGTGCGACGCGAACTGATTGCCGATGTTTCGCATGATTTGCGCACGCCGTTGGCGGCTATGCATGGCTATCTGGAGACCATCCAGATCAAAGGTGCTCAATTGGACAATGGCACAAGAGAAAAGTACTTGTCGCTGGCCTTGGCGCAGAGTGCCAAGGTCGGGAAGCTGGCCAGGGAGTTGTTCGAGTTGGCCAGGTTGGAATACGGCTCGGTGCAGGTCGATCGGGAACCCTTTTCCTTGGCCGATTTGGTGCAAGACGTGTTTGGCAAAACCGCCATTTCAGCCCAGGAAAAAAACATTCAATTGGTCGCAGATATTCCGCAGACCTTGCCGACCGTGGTGGGCGATGTCGGGCTCATTGAGCGGGTCTTGAGCAATCTGATCGACAACGCGATTCGCCACAGTCATGCCAACGGAACCGCCTGCATCAGCCTGGCGCAACAAAGCGGGCAGGTGTGGGTACGTGTCATCGACTACGGAGAGGGCATTGCCCAAGGTTTGCGCAACATCTTGTTGAACCGACCGTCGCCGTTCAGTGGCAAAGACCTGGGCGCACGTGGCGGGCTAGGCCTGTTGATCGTTCGGCGCATTTTGCAATTGCATGAAAGTGACATCCAATGGGATGACACCCCTGGTGGCGGCGCCACCTTCAGTTTTGCCCTGCCGACCGGGCAGTAGCGCGCTCAGTCGGGGTACAGCACCTCGTAGATTTCTACGGCGCTGATCTTGCGGCATTGCTCTCGATCATGGATGTCGCTGGTGTCAAAGAAGTAGGCGTATTGAAGCGCTTCTTCAGCTTCCTGCTCCACAATTTCCCATGCTCGGCAGGACGCGGGGTCTGAAATCTCGTCGCGCATCCAGTCGCGCTCGGGCTTGGACGCCAGATACTCTGCCAGGGCTTCGTAGGAGCGCGTGTAATTCACCCTGTCTGGAAGTGGCAAGCCGCTGGTGTGATAACCGCTGCACATCATGCGTTCCAGGTCGTCATAGACCTTGGCTTGCGCTTCCAGGTCATGGGCCTGTCGCATGGCTTGATCGTGCTCGAACTCGCGTTGCCAATCAGGCGCGCGGGCATTGTTCAGGGCCTGCTCAGCCATTTTCAGGAAGTGAGCTTGCCGAATGCGAATTTCCTGAGCAAGAACCCCGGGGGTTTGATTGTCTCGGGTGCCTGGCACTTCAACCAGTTCACCGTTGTCGAGATATTGATAGATGAGGACGGGTGACTGGCTCGCATCGACATCAGCGGGCATAGCCAACTTGTGCGGACGGGTCTTATCGACACGATCAGCGTGGGTCATGGGCGTTTCGATAGACATGGCCATCTGAGAGCTGCACCTACCAATCTGACAAATTCAAGCTGTGTCATGAAACACAGTTGGCAATGATTTGACACCAGTCAGGATTTTTTTGCCAGAGCGTCTCCCCGATAAAGCGATCTTGCGGGACGTTAGCGGGAAAACCGCCGCATGTTTAGGGCGACCTACGCTCAACAAGGCAAGCCAATTAAAGGCAGACGATGTCAGGCTTACGAGCGGGCGATGGTGATCTTGTCGCGCAGAGTGACGAATTCCTCCGCAGCCGATGGGTGCATGGCCACGGTTGCATCAAAGTCAGCCTTGGAGGCGCCCATGCGAATGGCGATGGCCAAACCTTGGATGATTTCCGGCGCATCTGCTCCCACCATGTGAGCCCCCAGTACCTTCTGGCTGGCGCTGTCCACAATCAACTTCACCAAGGTGCGTTCTTCATTGCCAGCCAAGGTGTGGCGCATGTTGCGGAAGGTGCCTTTGTAAACATCCAGGCTTTCAAACTGGGCCAAGGCTTGTTCCTGGGTCAAACCCACGGTGCCCACAGGGGGTTGGCTGAACACGGCGGTGGGCACTGAAAAGATGCCCGGGCTGACGGGACCGGCGCCAAACAAGGTGTGGGCCAAGGCCGAGCCTTCGCGAATGGCCACAGGGGTCAAGGCCACACCGTTGGTCACGTCGCCCACGGCATGGATGCTGGGCACGTGGGTGGTGCCCCATTCGTTGGTCTGGATGCCGCCAGCCTCATCCATCTGCACGCCCAGTGCTTCCAGTCCCAAGCCTTGGCTGTTGGGGCGACGCCCAGTGGCGTACATCACCACGTCCACGTTCAGCACGTCTGCACTGTTTGAGAAGATCACATCCAAGCTGCCATCGGCTTGCTTGGCAATGCCTGCCACCGAGTCGTTCAAACGAAGCGTGAGACCTTTCTTTTGCAACTCACCTTGCAGGTGGTCGCGCACCTCTTCGTCAAAACCGCGCAAGATTTTGTCGCCCCGATGGCTGAGGGTGGTCTGTGCACCGAAGCCATTGAAGATGCCCGCAAACTCGACTGCAATGTAGCCACCGCCCACAATCAAGACGCGGCGGGGCAACTCGGGCAGGTCAAACGCTTCGTTCGAGGTGATGGCGTGTTCGATGCCAGGTAACGCGGGCAGGAAGGCCTTGCCGCCCGTGGCAACGAGGATGTGTTGGCTGGTGTAGCGTTGGCCGTTCACTTCAACGGTGTGTGCATCCACCACCCGCGCGTCGCCATGCAAGACGGTCACCTTGGCGTTGGCCAAATTGCGCTCATACAAACCGCTCAGTCGGCTGATTTCTTTGTCTTTGGCGGCAATCAAGTCGGGCCATGAAAACGCGGCTTCAGGCACGGTCCAGCCAAAGCCTTGCGCATCGGCAAAGTGCTCGGCATATTGCGCTGCGTAAACCAGCAACTTCTTGGGCACGCAACCGCGAATCACGCAGGTGCCGCCATAACGGTCCTTCTCAACAATCGCCACTTTGGCGCCCAAACTGGCGGCCACGCGTGCTGCCCGCACGCCGCCCGACCCGCCGCCAATCACAAACAATTGATAGTCATCGTTCGTCGACATGATGTGTTCTTTCTGTGGTGGTGCGTGTCAAAAGCCGCGTGGCATGTGGCCCAACAAGTTTGCATGGGCTTCAATGAGTTGACGGTTGCGTCGGGCCAATGCCCCTTGTCCCAGTTGGGGGGCCCGGCTGGCGTCGGTGTCGTAGTTGGCTTTCTGGAAGCCGCTGTAGAAGGTGGTGTTCGATTGATCGCGACGATAAGGGCGTGAGGCAATCGACAACTGCGCCACCAAGCGTGGGTCCATGCGGCGGCTGAAACGGGCAAAGCCGTCGAAGCAAAAGGTCTCGTCCACGTGGCGGTCGCTGTGTTGAATCAAGGCATCCATCAGGGCATAGATCAATTGATGCGGTTGCGCTGGATCGAAGCGAACGCATACACGCAGTTCCGCAAACTCGGCCAAGTCCCCTTCTTGGGCGCGGGCCTCGGCTTGGGGGCCGGCTTCCACCTCCACCCACGCTTGGCCGCCAAAGAAATGCAGTGAGGTCACTTGCAGTGTGCGCTCCGCAAAGCGCAGGCCAGACAGCACTTGTTGCACGCGGCGTTGGTCGGTCACACCTTCAGCCTGTGCGTGGGTGAGCCACTCGCGGTTTTGTGCCAACAAGGGCAGGTCCTGGTGGTTGCTCAGTGCGGCGCTGGTGGCACCACTGCGTGCATCGCGGATGGTCAGCAATTCACGCACTTCGTGCTCACGCGCCTTCTTGATGGCCAGGTAAATGGTTTGCACGATCTCCGAGCTGGGCGTGTCAGCGTCAATGCGCCACTTGCGGCCATACACCAGCTTGCGAGGGCGTACCGTTGGGCCCCGGTCGTAGTTCTCGCGACCGATCATGCCGATCTGCACATACATGCCCTTGTCATCTTGCGAGGCAAACACCAGGGTGTGGTCGTCAAAAGAAACGCGGGAGGCGATTTCAGTCAAGGAGGCCAAATCGTGTTGGTAGGTCACGTAATGCTGGGGGATGCAAGCCATCCCGCTGGGCAGACGAACCCAAGGGGCATGGGGCATGACGTGTTCACCGGGCAGGCCGTTGGCGGTAGACGATGTGCTTGCAAACTGGGTGTTGGACATGGTGTGACCTCGTTGACGAAGTCATTGTGCGTAATTCCGTTGATTGAGTGAATACGCTCACAAATCAATAAACCATTGCGAAAATCGGAACAATTACAAATCCAGTGTGATGACGTCCTGGGCGGCCCGCGACACGCACAGACACATCTGGCCTTGTGCACGCTGTTCGTCGCTCAAGAAGCTGTCACGGTGGATCACTTCGCCTGCCTTGACCTTCACCACGCAACTGCCGCAACTGCCGGTTCGGCATCCGGATTGCACGGGCCAGCCAGCGCTCTCCAGCGCTTGCAAAGCACTGACTTTGCCCGACACCCACACGTCAGCACCGCTCTTGGCCAGCTTCACCACAAACGGGTGGCCCTGGTGCTTGGTGTCCTGATTGAATTGTTCATGGTGCACACGGTCGGTGCTCAAGCCTTGGGTGTGGGCGGCTTGGGTCAGCGCATCAATCAAGCGTGACGGACCGCACACATACACGTGTGAGCCAGCAGGCACTTGTTGGAGCAGCGCATTCGGGTCTAACCTGTTGGACTGCGATGCGTCGTAAGAGATCAGGCGTGTGCCAATCTGGCGTTCCAGTCTGTCCAGGTAGGCTGCTTCTTGGCGGCTGCGGTAGGCGTAATGCACCTCGAAATCGCGCCCTTGCGCCAACAGCTCCAAAGCCATGGACTTGATGGGCGTGATGCCAATGCCGCCCGCGACCAATATCACCTTGGATGTGGCGTCGCGGCCTTGAATGGCGAAGGCGTTGCCGGGCATGCTGCAATGCAAGACCATGCCCAAATCAAAGGTGGCATGGATGGCGGCTGAGCCACCCTGCCCTTCAGGTTCATGCAAGACGGCGATTTCATACGCATCGCGTCGTGTGGGGTTAGAGCTGATGGAATAGCGACGCGTGCTCATCACACCCGAGGCCAATTGCACCGGCACATCCAAGTGCGCGCCCGCTTGAATGGCAGGCAGCGGTCCACCATCCAGCGTGCGCAGTTCATACGCTCGCACGCGAGGCGTCAGTTGTCGAATGCCCGTGATGCGCACCGGCAAGGGGCCTGTACCCAACTCTGGCAAACGCACAGGGTTGGCCGAGGCAGAGGCTTGGGCTTGAGCCGCTTTCAGCGCCTCTTTCAGTTCGGCAATTTCGGTGTGCAAGGGCTGCACGGCACCTTGCACTTCAGCTTCGGTGAAGCGTGGCGTGATGTGTTGCGGGCAGTTCCAGTCGTAGCCTTCTATGGTGATGATGAACGCACGCTCGACACGAGCGCGGTACGAAGGCAATTCCAACTTGGCGACCAGTGCTGGGTCCTCCGCTTCGCTCACTAGGCGCACGCGCCCCAATAGTTTCAGGCGCCGACGGTTGGCATAGTCCATCAAGATGATGGAGATGCGATCGTTGCCCTGCAGGTTGCCCACGCTGATGTATTGCACATTGCCCCGAAAGTCTGCAAAGCCAATCGTCTTGGCATCGAGCACTTTCAGAAATCCGGCAGGTCCGCCACGGAACTGCACATAAGGCCAGCCCGTTTCGCTCACGGTGGCTTGGTAAAAGCCATCACGCGCTTCAATGAATTCGGCTTCACGCTCCGTCAACACATCCCGACGGTCTTCGGTGTAGTCCAGCGGCTCGTAGTTGGCGCGGCTGCCCATGCGGGTCTGCATGTCGCGTATGGCTGGGGTGAAGGCGATGTCGGTGTAGGCGCGGCTCATGGTTCAGTTCCCGGATGAATGGCTTTCCGCCGTGGTGCAGACGGTCACAGAACTGTGATTGATTCGCTTGGGATTGTGAACAGCCATGCGAATTAACATTCGATTCCACAAATCGGAATAATCCAGGGCCGACGCTCCGGCATTTGCTCCTGACACCACGCTGTCAGGAGGGGGCGCGCACCATGCAGGTCTTCCAACACCACGCGAGGACACGCCACATGAAAAACGCCATCACTTGGTTCGAAATTCCTACCCTCAATCTGGATGCCGCACAAACGTTTTATGAAGCCGTGTTGCAACGCCCCATGCGCCGCGAAGACATGGGCCCGAGTGTGGGTGCCGTGTTTGCCTATGACATGCAGGCCGATGGCGCGGGTGGTGCGCTCATGATGGGCCCCACCGCGCCGCAGCCTGGAGGCCATGGCTCCCTGATCTACCTGGATGCCAACCCTTCCTTGAACGACGCTCTCACGCGGGCGCAGGCCGCAGGCGGCAAGGTCGCCCTGCCCCGTACGGCTTTGCCTGAAGGCATGGGCTTCTTTGCGCACATTGAAGATCTGGACGGCAACCGCGTCGGTTTACACGCGTTGCAATAAGGCCGTCCCGCCCGGGTGGCTATGATGCGGGCATGCGCCGCGCCGATCGACTCTTTCAAATCGTCCAGCTCATTCGTGGCCGCCGCTTGAGCACGGCCGCATGGTTGGCTCAGCGGCTTGAGGTGAGTGAACGCACCATCTACCGAGATGTGGCTGACCTGCAAGCCCAAGGCGTTCCCATTGAAGGCGAAGCCGGTGTCGGTTACCGACTCGGCAAGGGGTTTGAATTGCCCCCACTCATGTTCACGGTGGATGAGGCGCGGGCCTTGGTGGCCAGCGCGCGCATGTCGCAAGTCTGGCAAGACCCGGATCTGGCGCAGGCCTCGCAAATGGCTTTGGGCAAGATCCTGTCGGTGCTGCCGCCTTCCGCACGTGCTGCTGCACAAGCCATGGCGGTATACGCCCCGGCCATCGGCATGGAAGAAGGCGTTCAGCATGCTTTGGCAGGGCTACGGGATGCTGCCCATCAACGTCAGCGCATCAAACTGGACTATCAGGATGCGGGGGAGCGTGTCACCCGTCGCATGGTGCGCCCGCTGGGCTGCTTCTTCTGGGGCAAGGTCTGGACCTTGGCGGCCTGGTGTGAAAAGCGATCTGATTTTCGAAACTTTCGACTCGATCGCATCGCGCATTGGCAAGCGGTGCCCGGCAAAGAAGGCCGCTTTGTTGATGAACTGGGCAAGACGCTCGGTGACTACCTTCGCACGGCGGCCCCACCTGGCACCTTCCAAAAACTCACCGAAGGTTCCTAAGCAAGCGCCAAGAAAAAAGGCAGCGCGGTATCACCGCACTGCCTGTCAACAAACCGAAGAATTCAAGCGATCAGATCACAGCTCGTTGGGCGCCTTGTGCTTGATGCCAGACCAGTTGCCATTGGCCTTGGTCAGGTTGCCGGGCACGTCTTCCAGCCACTTCTTCTGAACGTCCTTGTTCACGTTCAGGTACAGCTTGCCGTCCACGATCTTCCAAGCGGTGGGGTCCCCATCCAACTTCTTGTCCAGTGCCACGCCCATGGCGCAGAAGCCGCCGAACTGAGGTGCGAACTTGTCTGGGTTGGCCTTGAAGGCGTCGCGGTTGGCAGCCGATGCAAACCAGTAGGTGGCACCACGGTGGCTGGCTGTGAACTTGGCCTGGCCTTTGGTGGGTTGGCTGGCATTGAAGTAAGCCACTGGGTCATGGCCCTTGATGGCCACGCCCTGGGCGTCCACGTTCAATTCGAAGGTGGATGCTTCGTCATAAGCGAAAGCGGTTTGAGGCAGGGCGGCAAACAGGGCTGACGATGCAACCAATGCCGACAACAGTGCACGACGAGAGAGAGAGGTAGTCATGATGAAAGCTCCTTTGTTGAGGGGTGAGAAAAGCGGGGTAAGAAAAACGGCTAGGGATTACAGAGCAACCTTGGGGAAGTCGATGTCGACGCGGCTGGCCTTGCCCAGGATGTTGGTCAACAGGTTCATGCCCACGTGGGTGATGATTTCAACGATGTCGGCATCGGTGTAGCCAGCTTCGCGGGCTTCGATCAGCTCAGCGGTGGTGATGTCGCCCTTGTGTTCAACCAGGCTGCGTGCCAGCTTGACAGCGATGGAAGCCTTGGCGTCTTCACTGGTGCCTGCACGGGCTGCGGCGATTTCGTCGCCGGTCAAACCAGCCTTGCGGCCAATGGCGGTGTGGGCCGACACGCAGTATTCGCAAGAGTTCTGCTGGGCCAGTGCCAGCGCAATGCGCTCACGGGTTTGTGGGGTCAGGCTGCCAGCGTTGGCCACGCCATGCAAGCCCAAGAAGGCTTGCAGTGCCACGGGCGAGTTGGCGAACACCTTCAAGAAGTTGGGCACCATGCCCAGTTGACCTTGAATGGCGTCCAGCAAAGCCTTTTGTTCGGCGTTGGCAGTGTGTTGTTCGATGACGGTGATGCGGCTCATGATTCAGTCCTTTTGCTTGGGTCTTGCTGCAACAGCGCAGCCAGTGACTGAACTTTGATTGATTCCACTTGATAAGTGAATAACCTAAAAATTCAATAGACTGTTTCAGAAAACGGAATACTAGAAAGCGACCACCCCAAGTCAGAAAAGCCTGGGCCCAAAGCAAAAAGGCCC
>ERZ724505.1027-NODE-1027-length-16032-cov-5.347500_pt1 | contig 16032 bp, 18 predicted proteins | sample MGYA00376038_ERZ724505 | MGnify/ENA primary metagenome ERZ724505 (study PRJEB28724, sample SAMN07190884) | wastewater metagenome | isolation source: effluent of sewage treatment plant in Hong Hong | place: Hong Kong | collected 2016-03-17 ... | reverse complement strand
GAACCTGAACATTAGATCCTCGTAGATCTGGAACAAGATCTCTGCCGCTGAGCGACTCTACATTCCAAGCAAGAGTGTCTAGCCTGATTCCGTCAACAGTGATCGGCCAATCAGACGTATAGACATCTGTTGCACCGATCTCTGATTCTGGAAAGTAAATAACCATCCTGGCGCTCCTCTGGCGTTGGAATGTAGAGTCGCTATTGGTTTAGTTTTTTTGCGATCTCTTGTTGTCGCGGGATGATCGTTTCATCAACCTGCTTCTCTAAGCGTTCTGTCCTACGAAGAATGTCCTTAAGTTCTTCTGCAATCATAGCTAGGTCTTTTTTGATATCTGATAAGTCTTCATCCATTGCTCTCTCCAGATCTGCACTAGCAGAGTTGGATATAGACTTCATAAACCAAGCCAGGGCAGAGAACATCATACCAAACACCACCACAACTACAGTAATGAAGTCTGTGTTCAGCACAACTTCGGCAGCCAGGACGCTTTGCATGTTACTTCTTCACGACTTCTTCTACTGCAACCTCTTCTGCCTTTTCGGCTTTGCTCACCCGAACGATTGCTTCTTTTAGAGTCTCTCCGGCGATCTCAGTTCGCTTTGCCTCGTTCTCGCTGATCATCTTTTTGATCTGAGCGATTGCGTTGTCCTGCTCTTCTGTATTCGCATCGGGATCAACTCCAAGGATTGAATCCTTGTTCAGCTCGTGAGCAAAAGCATCTACTGCAAAGCTGTTTGTTCTCTGATCAAGAATCGAGATCTTTTGCTGATCGGTGAGGTAATCTTTCGGATCGATATCGTTTGGCATATCTTTGCTCCTTTTTGGTAGAACGGACGAGATTAATCATACCTTGTCCAGATGGCCTATCCCTTTGATAGCTTTGCCGGAGTTCCGTCCAAATATTTGTTGTCCGTCATTGCGTTAGCTGCGACGAGCGTAGCATGGGTGGCAGAATCTATCCATGCAGCTCTGCTATCTCTCCAGAAGTCTTGATTGCTGAATTTGTTGCCTTGAATGGAAACTCCAGTCATCGCACTCTTTCCGCTCGCTGTCATGTTAATTGCAACTGGCGGTTGTAGCTCTTTGGTTATCTCTGAAGAGAAGAACCAGTTAGCCTTCATGAGCAACCCGGTGATCAGTGCAACATTCTGAGTAACCATTAGTCCAGCATTACACCTAGATCCAACATCCAGGCAATTACCGACAATCTCATGACCGCTTCCGCCTTCGATCTGGATGTCGTCGTTGTGAGTTGGCCCGCCGTCTTTGTGTCCTGTTGCGTTCCAATAGAGGTCGTGGATCCATGATCCAATAACCTTCAGGCCAGAGTTGGTCGCCATCACGCCGTCTACAGCGCCAAAGATATTGCAACGAACCAGCTCGATGTCTCGCCCCTGAACGCAGACCGCAGACCATTGATGAGGTGTCGCCTCGATCGTGCAGTCAATCATCTGCGCTGGCTTTGCTAGTGCTTTGTAACAACGCACAACTGCATAGCTAGCTGCTGTTGGTGTTGCACCCTTGATGTGGCAGCGCTTGAATGTAACGGAATGGTTGATTGTGATCTGACCTTCGATGTATAAACCTTCGAACACCTCTCCGTCTTTGGTCGTCGTCAGATTGCCCACTCGCTTCAGAAGCTCGCCGTACGAGCCTGTCGTGAATTCTCCTGGGATATACTCACCAGGGACAAGGCTTTCTCGGTCTGGCTGCTTAAAGCCCTCTAGGATAACAACGCGAGCTTCAAGCTCTCCCAAGGCCAGTTTGAGTAAGCTGATCTCCGACTCCTGATGCTCGACTACTTTGGCCAGCTGCGACAGGGTAGAGTCTTGGGCGGAATCGCTCAAGCGGCTCTCTGCAGCAAAGTCTTCGATTTGTTTTTTGATCGTCGCCAGCCACAGATCAAGACTTTCTGTTGGATCGCTCATGACCTCGCCGCCAATCGCGCAGTTGACTGCGCCTTCGTGATCTTCTCTGTGGCCTTTTCGTCGTCGCTGAGAATCGAGGCCGGGTCGAATGCTTGCTTTCCCATTGTGTGTCCTTTTCGTTAGGGCTTGAGCCAGAAGAACGGGCGAATGGCGGTATTGCCGATGGAGCCGACTGCAACGCTCGCGGGGAGGTCGGTTTGACTGCCCACTGTTCCGGCAAGCCGTGGCGCAATTGCATTGATGAGCGGGTTGCTGCCTTGCATCCCAGCGAGCGCCGGAGCCGATGCGGCGGTGACGCATAGCGACCCAACCGCGTAGCGCGTACCCGCCACTTTGGAGAAACCCACGTCCAGAGTCTTTTCGTACTCCACGCCGTTGCTCGACCACATGGCCGTGTCGTTTGTGGTCGAGGCGACGAGCGTCACGTTGCCGCTTCCGTCGATCGTGTAAATCCCCATCCGGCATAGCGTCGGGGTTGCGCCCGCTGCGACCGCCGCGTAGGTGCTGATCTTGGTGATGGTTTCGGTTTTCGCCGCCGTGAAATAGGTCAGCCGAAAGTTGCCGGTGGTTAAAGATCCGCCGCCCGCCGCGATGCACTGTGCCGGTGGGAGTGTCGTCTCACCCACGTCGGGCAGGTTGAGTTGCGCCAACTCGACGGGAAGGTTTCTCGTAGCCATGTGTCAGCCCTTCCTAGGCAGCCGCGATTGTTGTAACAGTGCCGGATGATCCACGGAACTTGAGTGCGCCGGATTCGACGTACAAGATCCCACCGCCGGTAGGATTGGTGGTCGGTGCTGTGGTTGCGTTAGCGATGGAGATAACGCCTGCTCCGCCGCCGAGAGACGGAGTGCCGAGACTGAGGCTTGTAGTGGTCGCGAGCGTTAGGCCGTTGTTGATCGTGACTATCCCAGTCGCCCGCGTGATCCGTACCGGGGTGAGCGACGTTGTCCCGTCGTCCATGTAGGCGTAAATGTCGAGGTCTGAACCGGCGTTAGAGCCTGACTCTGCCGTCCCGTTTCGCTGGATCTTCCACCGGTTCGACGTGCTGTTCTTGAGGTCGAGCCCCGACCACTGGCCCGACGCGCCTTGCGAGACGAAGTTCCCGTTGGTCGCTGTGATCGTCACCGATGCGCTGCTGGAGATTCCCGCGAACGTGCCGAGTCCTGCCGCGCTGACCGATGCCAATGCGGTTGAGGCTGAGTCTTGCCACTCCTGAAGGTTGCCGGTCTGCGCGGCCATCCCACGGACTGTGAGTGCCTTGTTAGTCGTAGACGGTGGGGCCATGAGAACCGTCTGCGCCGAGTTCGCGGCGATACCGATACCGACCAGGCCGCCGGACGTGACCTGGAAATAGTTGGAGGCGTTCACCATGAGGCCACCAACAAAGTTGCCAAGCCCCGCCGCGCTGACGCTCGCCAACACGGTTCCGGCTGAGTCCTCCCACGTTTGGAGGTTGGCAGATTGGGACGCTGCGCCCTGCAAGCGAAAAGCGACACTCGCCGGGTTGTCACCCGGTGGGCGAATCTTCATGTAGAACATGTTTCCGAGCGACGAGTGTGCCCGGAATGTTGCGTTTGCCTGCGCCACCATGTAGAAACCGCTGGCGTCTCCCTGAATACCAGAGTCGTAACTGCCAGACGTGTAAACGGCTAGGCCGGGTAGCGCGAGCGTTCCGTTAATCGCGCGCATGTGACCTGATGCGCTGACGCTTGCCAACGTTGTAGAGGCGCTGTCCTGCCAGATCGTGAGCGCGCCCGACTGCGCCGCCATGCCACGCACCGCAAATGCGACGTTGGCTGCGTTGCCCTGGTTGATCGCGACGAGCGACGTGGTTTGGAAACGCAGGTACGGGCTAACGCCGGTCGTGTCAGTGATGTATTGCGTATTCAGTTGCCCGTACTTATCCCAGCCGCCGAGCTTCGTGCCTGCCGAGTTTTGAACAGTCAAGAAGTCTGCATCTTGCGCTGCTGCGCCCTTGGCAATCACCGGGACAGCCGACGCGCTGAACGCTGTGAATGTGTTACTAGCGGAACCGAAACGAGCGAGAGTTGTCGATCCGCGCTGAACCTTTAGCCCGTACACGCTGTACAAAAGCAAATCGGTGCCAGTGCCGCCGTTGATTGCGGCATCCCGACCCGCATAGCCGTACAGTTCGCCGCTGTTACCTGCCGACGTGAACTCGATGAGTGGGCCGTTGCCGCTAGTGCTGCCGCCGTCAAGAAGAATCTTTGCGTAGGTAGCATTACGAATCGTTTGCGCGGCAGTGAATGTATTGGCCGAAGCTAATGCTGCATAGTCAGCAGAAGCTGCAGTGGCCATTGTTCCGAGACCAGTGATGTCTGCGGCAGCCAAGGTTGGGGAGGCCAAAAGGCCCAGAGCCTCAAGAGCGTCTAGCGCATTACCAGTCTGCTGGACAACCGGAGTTGCATTGAAGAACCCGAGCTTCTGGCTTGTCGCAGTACCAATCTTCGTGCCTGTAGTTGTTCCAAGAACAACATTTACGTTCGACAAAGTTTGATTACCAGTGAATGTGTTAGCACCCAAGACCGCAGCCGTACCTGTGATCTGCGAAGGGGAAAGGCCAGAGATAGGATCTGACTCTCCAGCATTGTGTTGCGGAGCATGCTCGACATTGCCTGTTACATAGGTTGAGAACGGAACACGATGACCGTTGTACTCCAGCTCGTAATCTCCTCCGGCTAGCCAGAACACCAGGTTACCGTAAGAGTCTGTTGATACCGGATTAGCTTGCGCTCCTCCGGTAGAACTGCTGTACAGTGTTGCTAGGGTGTTTGTTCCGTCTTCGTACACCGAAATCTCAACATTGACGAGCGGCGATCCGTCAAGGCCGAGAATTCCTTCTGGGCCGAATCCTGCATATGTTGGCACTAGGATGCAACTCCAATCACTGCTAGTCGAGTCATCACGTTCTTTGTGGTAACCGAGCTCGGCTCAGCAACCGGGTTGTAGTTATTCACTTCTACTGTTACGTTCTTGGTGTTGTCAATCGTTGTTGGTACGGAGTTGCTTGGGTTAATCTTACCCCCTCCAGACAGTCTTTCGAGATCCTGGACGACAGGTTTAATCATCGATCCTGCTCTCATGATGTCTCGAAGAAGCGCTCCGTTGGAGACCACTCTGCCGTTTGTCTTTGCAGTGATAGCCTCCATGCCGTCGTCTCCGACGAGATAGTCATGACCTCTAGAGATCATTCCGCCGACAGCTTTCTTCTTCTTCTGCTTCTTACCAGAATTCTTACCCGGCTTCTTGACCGGCTTCTTTGCTCCCCCGCCACCAGTAGCTCCGACAGCCGCTGCAACTTGTGCTGCGAGCTGTGCAGTGAGATTGTTAATCGTAGCCAACACCGCAGAGATCTGGCTATTCAAGCCGTTCACGATCCCTTGTGCAATCTGCACGCCTGCTCCGTAGAACTTGTCTGCGGCGAAGGAGCCAACCTGGTTGGCAACCGTGTTGAGCTTAGACTGTAGCGAGTTGAGCTTAGAGATCTCTTCAGGAGACATTGTTGCAATAAGAGCTGCAACCTGTCCTGCACTACCGACTCCTGCCTCAACCAGCTGTCGGATGATTTCTGGATCAAGCCCTGCCTCGTTGATCTTGCGAAGAGCCTCGTCAAACGTCTCTGCGTTGTCAATAGCTCCTTGCAAAGAATCTACTATCGACTGGAAGTTCGGCACCATACCGGAGCTGGTCTGGGAGTTCCAGATGTTGATAAAGTTACCAGTCTCCTTGACGGAGTTTGCTACAGAATTCTTGTAGTTGTTGTACTCTGCAGTAGCAGCCTCGAGATTACGTGTTGCTTCTGCTAGGCTATCTTGCAAGCCGCTTAGAGAAGCCTGCTGTGCATTAAGCGTTTCTATAGTCTGCTTTGATATCGCGTTAAGAGCGCGCTGTTTTGCAGCAGCGTTCTCCTTTTTGTTAGTCTTCCTGTTCTTGACAGCGAGTTTGGCGTTGGCCTTGTCTTTCTTTTTGTTTCCAGTCTTCTTGAATGCTTCTGGTAGCTGTTTACGGTATTTCTTTACAACGTTGCCGAGAATGTCGTTGATCTCGCTGGTGACAATTCCCTCTCCGTCTGCCAGGCCGTTGCGCAGACCTTGCATGATGAAGTCGCCAACTCCATGAGCCCACTTTGAAGGGGATCCAATGTCGAATGCAGAGGTTATAACATTCTTTACAGAATCAGCAATTCCTCTAGCGACACCCATAAGAGTGTCGACCATGCCAGTAATACCGTTGATCAAACCTTGGATGATCTGCCCACCAGCAGCAAGAAGAAGCGTTCCTACGCTGCCTAGTGCTCCGAGTATCTTACCAGGGATTCCGCGGACAAATGCAACTGCAGCATTCAGCTTCTCTTGAATTCCGCGCTTTGCATTCTCGAAGATTTGCCGAACCTTGCCGGGGATCGACGAGAGGCCGTCGATCGAACCCTTGACATTGCTTGTTCCGCCACTGACGATACCCTTGATTGTGTTGATAACGCCAGAGATGACAGACTTGATCTTGTTGAAAACTCCTGATACAAACCCTGTGATCGCTCCCCACACAGTCTGTATGATGTTCCAGACATTTTGAACAACAGGAGCGACAACTCCATAGATCGCATTCCACACAGATGACACAACGCTGTGCACTGCATTGAAGATCGCGGAGACATAGGGGGCGATTGCTCCCCAGACAGCCTGGATCACTCCCCAGACAGCCATCACAACAGCGCCGATGATCATCGAGATTGCGCCCCACACGGTTTGCACTACTGCAAGAATTGCTGCGAAGGCCAATTCAATGAATGGCTGGATCAATCCCCAGACGCCAACAATGATTTCATACACAATCTGCACGATTGTGCTAACGACTGTGTAGATCGCATTGAATGCAGAGGAGATAGCATCCCAGATAGCCTGTACGATTGGGATGACTGTGTTCTGGATAAAGCTCCACACAGTGGTGATCACGGTGCTAATAGCAGTCATCACTGTCTGTATAACAGACCACATTGTCTGGAAGATCGGGAACACATATTGCTGCAGGAAATCTACAAACTTCCTAAAGCCGTCGATCACTCTGACTATGTATGTCTTGTACAGACTAGAGAGAGCAGGGATGACAGTGCTCATCAAGAATGTTGCAAACTTTACGAGCCCAAGAATACGAGAGACTTCTAGAGCGCCCATAAGCTTAAGGAACTGGACTACAAGAGGTCCAACTTCTTTCCAGAGATCTTGAAGCGCAGGTAGCAGATCGTTTTGAAGAGCTTTCTTCATCTCGTCTAGAGCAGGTACGACTTCTTCTTGCCATGCCTTGACGAGGGCATTCCACGCCTCCATGGCGTCGCCTTCGACCGCTTTCTTCATCTCGTCAAAGGCAGGACGAAGAATGTCCATGATAGAGCTGGCGAATTCTCCGATAGACTTTACAACTCCGTCTACCAGATTCTTGAAAGGTTCAAAGTTCTTGTACAGAAGAACGAGACCTGCAATCACTGCGGCGATTGCAAGGATTACCCAGCCCCACGGACCAGACATCAGCGCCCAAGCAGCAGCCATACCCTTGGCCATGCCCTGGATAAGCTTCATCATGCGAACCTGACGCTTCATGGTTGTTACCATTAGCGCAGAAGACGCTTCGTAGGCCATTGCTGCAGAGCGAGTGGTCCATAGCGTTGTTGCAAAAGTCTTGAACAGACCGATGATGTAACCGAGGATCCTGAATCCGGCCATCTGCAGAAGCATTGGACCGAGCCAAAACGCCAGCTTGATGCCGATACCCAGCGTCAAAGACATCACAGAGCCAAGGCCAATGATCAGGCCGATTGCAGTCTGGATCGGAGACGGAAGATTGTTGAAGACGTTGACAACCTTGGTGACACCCTCTACGATCTTCTGTAAAGCAGGAAGGAAGATATTACCAATGATGATGCGAGCAGTTTCAAGCGAACCCTTAAGCTGCTCAAGAGAGCCTTCAAGGTTGTCCATCTTTTCCGCAGCAACATCTGCAGCAGTAACCTTGCCCATGGCTGTTGCCATGTCGTTGAAGCCCTTGGCTCCCTCTTTAGTAAATGTTGCTGCAGCACGAATAGCGTCGCTACCGAACATCAGCTCCAGAGTTGCAAGCTTCTGCTCCTCTGTCATCCCGTTTGTTGCCTTGGCGAGAACATCCTGAATCTCCGCCATCGACTTGATCTTGCCTTCGGCGTCGAAGAACTGATTCCGCATCAAGCCTGTTTGCTTAGCCAGCTTCTGATAGGCGTCTTCTGCTTCAGCAGAACCCTTCTTCGTCCCCGTCATCTTCGCAGCGACGTCGCGCAGTTGTCCTTCGAGAACCTTCTGGCTGTCTCCGAGCGGCTTGACTCCGTTTTGAGCCAACACCTGCATCGCCTTGCCTGTGTCGAACGAGATCAGGCCAAGCTCTTCAAACTTGTCAATCTGACGGTCTGTCGTCGGGATCAGATTTGTAAGAAAGGTCTTGATAGAGGTTCCTGCGTCAGAACCCTTGATTCCCGCTTGACCCATCTCTGCAATAGCAACAGCCAGATCGTCAAAGGAGAGGCCTGTGATAGAGGCCACTGCCCCAGCCTGTGCCAGAGAAGTTCCGAAGTCACCGACCTCGATTGCAGAAGCATTAGCTGCTCCTGCGATCAGGTCTGCAATACGAGGCATCTCCTCGGCAGAGAGACCGAACTGATTCATTGCGTTGGCGGAGATCTCTGCCGCTTGCGGAAGCGATATCTCTCCAGCTGAGGCTAGAGCAACAGCAGCATCAGCTGCTCCATTAAGGATTCCCTCGAGAGGAACGCCAGCCTTGGCCAGCTCTGTCATTGCTTGAGCAGATTCGTTAGCCGAGAAGACCGTGTCTGTACCTAGCTGAAGAGCCTTCTCTCGAACCTTGTCCATATCCTCGGCGGTCGCGCCGGACACAGCCTTGAGATTACTTAGCTCTTTCTGAAAGCTTGCAGCGCTTTTGATGGCGAGCGCCATACCGCCAGTACCGGCAACACCAACGACAGTTAGAGCAGTTCCGAGCCGCTTGACAGAGTCTACCTTGTTCTGAATTGTGCCAAAGAAACCGTTCGCAGCGGCTTCTGCGACGTTGAATCCCTTGGCGGCGGAAGAACCGTCAATTTCGATCTTACCGCTGGCCGTCCCGAGATTGTAGCTGCTCATTCCTACTAAACCTTTCTGCAGGATCGCGGAATTTAGGCTTAGAGGAAGAGGTCTCGGGAATCCATTTTTGTAGGATTCTCTTCCGCTTGCTGTCTATTTCTCTGCTTGATTTTCCTTCCACCGAGTTCAGCTCAGCTTCTAACGCTCCACCGAAGTGGTTTACAGCTCTGTCAAAACAGAACGAGCTCAGCTCGTCCTCTATTGCATAAATCTCACTCGGGCGACATCTCCACGCCTTCGCTAGAAGATACGCCTCCCATAGCAGTCCCGTATTCTCTACGAAATCGCTCCAGGTCAGGAGTTCCTCCAACTGCGTAGTTGAAGACGAACACCTTGTCTTCCATGTCGATCTGGTCTGTGTAGACGTAGTCTTCGTCGCGCTCGTCTTCTGGGATCTGCTCGTACACTGCGAAGGTGCGTGGGGAGGCTTTCTCGTTCTTCGGAGGAGCAACTCGCTCTCCGACCTTCACTTTGTGGAAGCGAACTGGCGGATCAACAAAGACCATCTCTGCAATTTGATCGAACGAATCGACCATTTCTGCAACCTCGTCGATGTCGAAATCGTCTTCGCTCATAGCGCTTGATTCGTCGATCTTCTTACCTTGTGCGCGATCGATTGCAGCTTGCGCCTTCGGAGTGATCGAGTCTGGCAGAACTTTCGCTGCCATTAGCTCTGGGATTCCTGGGCGTCGAATCTTTGCGACGTTCCCAGAAGGTAATTCGACAAGAGCAGAGCTCTCGTTCTTCTTCCATGCCGATGCGGAAGTTACTGACTTCTGCTTCTTGACCTTTGCCTGCTTGGCTCGGATCGCCGGGTTACCGGAGGTTGCCATCTCTGTGGTCCTCTCCTGCTAGTTGTTAGCTGATTGAAGTTGCTGTTTCGTTCTGGATGAAGCGGTACACCTGGTCGGTGTTGCCAGACAAGCGACTTGGGAAGGCAGTTCCGCTAGCTCCAGTGAGCCAGAATGAACCGTCAGCAAGTTCGCCAGTGAGATTCTCAGTTGCCTTGCAACGATCCAAGACAACGTGGAAATCTCCACCCGACTCCGACATGGCCTGACCTTCGACCTTGAACTCTGGTCGAGAGTCAGTAACCTTCTTCTTGTAGGTCTTCACCTCGTTTGGAGAAGTTCCTGAAGAAGTGATAGCACCACCAGCAATAACGGCATACGCTTCAAGCGAAATGCCGCCGGATTCAAGCTCCCAGCTAACCGAAGCACCATTGCCTCGCATAGCGATTAGCTTGTCATCTCCACGAAGCTCCTCGAAGTCTTCTCCTTCTTCAAAGGAGAATGTACGAGAAGCAGGTAGATCAACGGAAGTACCGAGCGTAGTTGAGTTCGTGTACGGAGTGACTTTTACATCACGCAGACCGTACGGAAGAGTCTCTGCTAGAGCCATCGGTGTCTTCCTCCTTTCTAACTAATGGATCCTTGAACCTTCTCGTTTCGAGAAGATCCCCTGTCAATGCCGAGAATCTGTGGATGACGACCACTCCCGGCTGGTGCCCGCATCTACGCGACCTGCACTTGAACTCAACGACTCCGTCATTGAGCTCTCCGTGCTTGATGCCGTTTTGACAACGGAGCTCCAGACCCACAACCGAAGCTTACCTGGTCTTACCCTTGGGAGCAGGCTTTTCCTCTGGCTTTTCTTCAGCCTTGTCGTCGCTCTCCTCATCGAGGACGACAGCTTCGTCTTCTGCCGGAGGGTTTTGAGCCAGTTTTTCTTCTGGCTTCTCCTGTGCTTCTACGGCCTCGCCGCGAGTTACCTTGAATGCCTGGTCTCGGTGCTCGAAGTACTCCATTACATCTTCTGGCCAGTCAGTTGCGTCAAGGCGGAAGTTATTCGAGCGATTGAAAGAAACGGTCTTGAAGTCGATGCCGATTGCAGCCCACTCGTTGTCACGAATGATTCGCTCTTCGACAATGCCCTGCCAAGCGTCATACCTGACGACGACCTTCTGCTTGTTACTGGATACAGCCATTGTGCAATCTCCTTATGTTGTTGTTACAATCCTAAAGGTTGCAACCTTGAAAACAGTGTTGTATGTTGGATCGCTAAGGTCTTCGCCGTCGCTCTGCCACTCAATACACAGAATCTTACTCTGCTTATCGCTTAAGCGCTCCAGGTTGGTGCGCAGAAGTCGTAATACTTCTTCGATTTGCCTGTAGCTGCCAGCCTCGTCGTGAACCCAGACTCGCAGAAGGCGGAACGCACCAGGCTTTGCCACGTGCTGCAGCTCTCCGTAGCGGAACACTGCGAAAGGCCGGTGCGGGGGCTTGTCAAGAACGGCAGAAGAGTCGATCCATCCTGATGCAGGGATGATATTGGTCAAGGCTGTGTCTGCAATAACAGAGCTTCGTATAGCAGAACGCATCTCTACTTCACCCGATCCAAGATCCTTTGAAGGCGAGCCATTACAATTGGTCCATAATGGTCAATAGTCGGAGAAATGATCGCGTATTCTCCAGAGTTCTTGACCTCCAGCCAGATTCCGTAAGGAACCTGGTGATAAAGCACAATACCTGCATTAGAACCCTCCCTAAACGCTCGGGCTGCTAGGCCGTTACGAGCGTTGCCGGTTTGGTCTTGCCACGGTGCATTGTTCTTTGCGTAATTCTCAACCTGCGGAGCATAATACTGCATGGTCGCGTTCACAAGTTTCACTGTTTTCTCTGGCAAAGCACGCATATTACGGCGCAACCCGTTCTCTCTCATCGAGAAACGGAACGCTCCGGCAGCAACATCAATGGCAAAGTCAGAACCGCTACTCATAACGAGCCGCCTCTGCCTTTTTGATGTAGTCAGGAGAGTCGTCTACAGACACGACCTTCCAAACTCCTGACTTCCACTCAAAGATATCGCCGATATGCACATTAAAGTTGTACTCTCCGATAACAACAATATCAGACACGACAACAGTTCCGTCGTTGGCCTGCTCTTCTTCCTTGTCGATCTGCGGAACAACACGCACATTTTGAGACTCTATGAAGGTCATTTCTTCCCAGCGGTATCCTCCATCAGATGTGTTTACTTTCACGGAGCGATGTAGCTCAATCTCGAACAGGTCTGCGGCAATGAAGTGGCGGGTAATCTCTCTCTGGACCTGGATCTCTTTATCGCTGAACGATATCGTCCCTGTGTTCGGCTGATCAGGCGGAAAGTAAATCACGATCGAACAATCGAGTTGATTCTCGTGCGAGATGTTGTTGCCTCTTCTGCAGCAACTTCTGTTTGTCCTGCTGCAGAGAAGTTGCTAGACATCAATAGAGCGTTCTTATGCAGATCCGAAAGGCTTCTCGAGCTACCAGACTCGGACACGTTCACGAGTCGAGCAAGAGAAGCAGCCTTCTCCATCCAGAGATCAGAAGCTGCTAGCTCGATGTTATCAGAGATGTCGATGAAGGCGGAAAGGTCAGAGTCGGAATAGGTATCAGTACCTGGTTCATCGATCATACGTCGAAGTCTTGAGATCTCGGCTGCAGTTGCCATGTCTTCTCCTAGTTTGAACTGTAGTACCCGGCTCCGGAACGGGAGTAAACAGAGCCGGGTACTACATCGAGGTTACTCTACCTCGTCGTGGCTCTCAAGACGAGAAATCAGATCGCCCTTCTTCCCCTCAAAAGACAAACCTCGCTCCTTGAGTTCCTCTCGAAGTTCGGACACAGAAAGATCGCTGTAGTCAAACGTCTCTTCGGACTCCTCGTCGCCGAGGTCCTCTTCGTCTTCAGGCACGCTGTTCTGGGCGTCAATCTCTTCTGGTTCTTCTTCGAGAAGTTCTTGTTTTGCGCCTGCACGAACGCAAGTTTTGTTTTGCACATCAAGGAGATATCCCGCTTGTCTTGCTTCTTCTGCTAACCAGGGACGCTGTCCGACATAGTCGAAGTCCAGGTCGCTCAGGTTGTCGAAATCAATCTGCTTTGCCATGATTGCCTCTCGTTTTACATAGGAACGGGAGAGGCCCACACCCCAAGACAAAGTGTAGGCCTCTCCCTGCTCTTGTTATGCTCCGTACGTAGACGGCTTGGCGTATGAACCCGAGGTTACTTGCATAACCACAGAGCCGCCACGCTGCCGAACTCCGGTTCCGAAGCCACGGTTGTAGAACGAGTCTACAAGCGGGTAATCAGCGTTCGGACCCTTGACAAGGCGCAAGCCTCGCAAAGACGGATTAGCATGCTCGCGCAGGCCGACCGGGTTATTGAGATTTGCCTTGCCCCCGGTTCCGATCGCAGCCATGTAATGAAGAGGAACGAAGTCGTCTTCAATGATGGTCAGCGGTCCGTAAGTGCCGATCACATTCAGGCCTGCGAACTGAGAGGCAGCTTGGCCGCCGCCCAGAAGAACAGTACCCGGATCCAGGATCTGGGTGGGCTGTCCCTGTGCAGGAATGAAGTCCCAGGTGTCGCTATTAGCGACGCGGAACTTGCGAATCAGCTTGCCCTCGGTCGGATGAACGAGGAGCATAATCTGCACACCGTTCTCGATCGAGTAGCCATGGTGACGAAGATGCTCATACATGTCGTCCAGGTCGCCGGAGTTGACTGTGCTAGCTCCAGAGGCAAGGTAGTGCGTATGAGTTCCGTCAAACGTGTTGCTCTTGTACGTCGGAGGAACAGTTCCGTCGTTGTTGTACAGAGAGTACACGCTGACGTCCTGGCCTTCGATCGTTGCAGTGCGATTCACAGGATTGAACAACGCATCCATGACCTTGTTGAAGATCAGACGGTTGTCTGCTTCAAGGGCCATTGCGTTGATTGCGTCAACCTGCGAACGCGGAGCCTCGGCGAGGAACTTCCAGGTGAAACGAGCCGCAAGGTCGTACCACTTGAAATCGTAACCGAGATTGAAGAACTGTCCCGTCGGACGAATGCCTCGCGGCTCGCCGAACTCAGACGCCTCTTCGAAGTCCGCCGTGGCAATCTGCGGAACTCGCTCCATGGCGCTTGCGACCGGGAAGGTCAGGAAGTCAACCAGCGTCTGACGAACAGCATTCTGCTCGGCAGTGGCACGCTGGTACTCGTCCCAGATCTTGTTGAGGTCGAAACCGTCAATGGTTTGGGTTAGCAAGTCACCGCTGGTGTTGAAGCCACCAGTGTTTGCTGCGCCACCGAAGATACCGGGGACAATACCCAAGCTCTTCAGATTGACAAGCTCCATGCCGCGCTTCGCCTTTGTTGCACGGGCGCTCGCCGGAAGGACTCCGTGAAAGAGTTGCTTATTGGTACTCATGTCGTCCTCCTTAAGAGATTCCGTGGCGAACCACGAGTCGGTCGGCTTCAACAGTAAAGCCGATGAGCTTGGCGGAAGTTGAAACGTCCTTGTAGATGGCCGTTGCAGTTCCGTTCGTCGTCAGCGCCAGGGTGGATGCAAGATCCTCTGTAGCAGACAGCGTCAGGGTGGTGGTCGATGGGACAGTCTTCACCCAGTAGGTAGTACCTTCGGTAATACCGGTGGTGGTGGTGACCGCTCCAACAATGACCCGGTCTCCAATTACGAGACCGTGTGCAGCAGAGACAGTGACAAGATCTCCAGAATCCGTGAAGGTCACGGTTCCGAGAGACGTGTTGGTTGATGCAGTTTGCAGCAATCCGTCTGCCTTGCTCGCGTAGACGAGGTCGCCCGGATCAAACGTGACCTGGTCAACTTCGACTACTTCGCCGTTCGTAAGAACGTCGACAATCTGGCCGGCAGAAATCGTGCCCTTTACAGGAACGAGAACTCCGACGATTCCGGTAACTCCGTCGCCTGGGACGACCTTGCCAGAGGCATTGAGGCCGACTCCGATCACAGTGTCGACGTCTGTCGACGCCAGATCTGCAGCGAGGGCAGCGCGGAACACACCAATGGCTGAATCGGTTTTATCGATGCGTGCCAAGGTGCTCACCTACCTTCTTTGAATCGTAGTTAGCTTTGCGTGCTTATCGACGCAGAGCCGGTTATAAGAAATCCCTAACGCCGAAGCGCCGGGTACTTCTTTTGGAGAGCTTCTCGATCAAGTTCATCCTTCTTGTTCCGGGTTCCGTGGGCCGGGTCGCCGGACTTCGGAGGAGGAGTTTTGCCTTGATCTTCGCCATCCTTGGGCTTGACGAGGTGTGGCTTGGCCTTGACCAGAGCCTCAAGAGCTTCCTTGAGACCCTTGACCTTGCCGTCCTTGTCAATCTCCACATTCGAAAGATCGGCCAACTGAAGCGCATCGTCCGGGTCAAACCATGAGTAGGTGTTGTCCCGTAAGAATGCGTTTTGCAATGAAAGCTGCTTCAGAGTCTCTGCGGAAGACGAGGAGCCGGATTCGAGTTCAGCGATGCGTTCTTGCGCCTTCGTGAGCTCGTCCTTGTCCTTGTCTTCAATCTCTTTGAGTCTCTTCTGCAGGTCATCCCTCTCTTGCTCTGCAGTTGTTCGTGCTGAGTAGTGCCGATTCTTCTCTTCTTCGAGAGCAGCGATCTTCTTCTGCGGATCTCCCGCAGGAGGCTTCTCGCTGTCTTTCGGCTCCGGCTTGTCGCCTTCGCCTTGCCCCGTACCGGCTCCGCCGTCTGGGTCTTTCACATCTGCATCTTCAGAGGCTCCAAGGATCGGCCAGATCGCTCGACCATCGGGTCGGAAACCGAGCGGAACAATTGGTGCTCCTGTGAGCGGGTGCGTCTTAGGCCTCAGGCCAAACTGCATGTCGTTCTCCTTCGTCTTGGATGTCCAGAAGTTTACCTTACTCCAGAAGAGACCGGTGATTATTCCCAACCATAATCTTCAAGCATCTTCTCTGCTCTTTTCCAGTCAGGCAGCTTCTTCCACCATGAGCTAGATCGGTTATCGGAGCTCCACACCTTGGAGATGTCTGCCCACTTTGATTCTTTTTGAGAAGGAGAGTCGATAAGAAGAAGCTCAACAGTGTCTACCAAAGAATCTTGCTCTCTAAATCT
>ERZ724505.1025-NODE-1025-length-16043-cov-5.276082_pt1 | contig 16043 bp, 18 predicted proteins | sample MGYA00376038_ERZ724505 | MGnify/ENA primary metagenome ERZ724505 (study PRJEB28724, sample SAMN07190884) | wastewater metagenome | isolation source: effluent of sewage treatment plant in Hong Hong | place: Hong Kong | collected 2016-03-17 ... | reverse complement strand
TTGCAGGGATAACCGCAAACCCAAACAGGCTTAGCTATTCGGATGTAAATGCTTACACCACGTTCTCTTCGAGCGAAGATTTCCCCTCGAAGATTAAATCTATCAAGAACTTTTTTACTCGGGATGGGGTAGAAACTTTGCTGGTTTTTTTAGAAAATGGGTATCTATATGATGTGGGTTTTGACACGGGAGGTATCTACAAACGACTCGTCCGTATTGGTGTAGGCTCCCTTTCTCATCGAGCAACTAAACAATTACAAAACTATAATTTTGTTGTTGACATTTTTAAAAGCGTCAGCGCTGTTGGGTATGAGGAGGGAACACAAGATATCCGTGCCACTTCTCGATCTTCGTTTATTGAAGATTACCTCGACACTTTAACCTTGAGTAGTTCAGCGGCGATCTACTCTAAGAGAAATTACGTCCTTGCAGCACAAGATCCTAATGGGTCTACTAATAACGTAGAACTTGTTTACCACGAGATTTACGACTCTTGGAGATTGTATTCAGGCCACGCTGCTGCTGATTATACGATCTACCAGGGCAAGGTTACGTTCGCTTCTGCCACGGATCTAAACGTTTACCAGTATGATTCGGAAAAATACTCAGATAACGACGTACCCATCTACTTCCGTTATGACACTCGCGGGATTGATTTGGAAGATCCTATTAGGGATAAGGTATGTCGGTATGTGAAGATCGCTGGGTTCATTTCCACTGGATGCAATATTATTGTAAAATCTATTGCAGACGGACGTTTTTCCAGCCCTTTATCTACGAAGACAATATCAGGCAACGGCGCTTACGTTGATCCAACAGTGGCATATCCCTTTGGATCGGCTGAATATGGAGCCATCCCGTTCGCAGGACTTGGAGGAACCTCATCCACCATCGAAGTCCGACCGTTCTGGGTGGCAATGATGCTTCCTGAAAAGAAGTTTGACGATCTTCGCCTTTCTTTTACGAACTATCAGAAAGACGTGGATTTCATCATTACTCATATTAAGCCAGTCATGGCTATGGCAGCAGATGATCGCATCCCTGTTGTCAACCAGATCTAACGTATGGCAGCCAAATTCCAAAAAGTTGTTTCTTTTTTTAAGACAACCCTTGCTCAAGGGATGACGGATACTCAAACTACCATGACGCTTAATAGCGTCCCTGGTGGAACGATGGAGTATCCAGCATGGGCTTCTATTGAGCCAGACAGTGATAATAAGGAGCTTGTTTACTTGCCGACCGCTTCTTCGTCTTTGACGTATTCAAGTATCGTACGCGGATTGGATCCGGAGGCTGATGTGGATACGGCAGGGGGAGGCAGTTTTCCTAAAGGACATGCCGCAAATGTCAATGTTGTCATTTCCTTCACTCATCGTCATTGGAACAATTTGGTCGATGTGATGGATGGAACGGCAGGGACAGGAGCCGCTAACTTTCGTGTTGGTACTGATGCAGATGTCAACGTAACAATTTACGCTCAGAACGCCGATGCTTCTAAACCATATGTCCAATATAATGCCTCTCAAAATAAGTGGCTTATTTCGAATGATGGTGTCAGCACTTATGACATTGCGGCTGGTGGATCAGGTTTAACGGCTGGACAAGGTATTACAATCTCAGGGAGCGCAATCACAGCGAAGCTCAACTCTGCTGGTGGACTTGTAAAAAACCTTGGTGCTGGTACAGATGAGTTAGGCGTTGACCCTACGGTTGTAGCAAAACTCAATACTGCAAATGCTTGGGCAGCAGTTCAAACAATATCCGCAGACAATTTACAAATATCTAGTGACGCTGATTCCGATAATGATGCCGTACGAAAGGCTTATTTAGATAAGTCTGTGGTTCAATATATTTATGGTGATGGCTCTGATGGTGATGTAACGATCAGTTCGCCAACAACACTCACTCGTGACATGTATTACAATACACTCACGCTTACTGGGGCGAATGATATTGACACAGCGGGTTATAAAGTTTTTGCTGGACTCATTACACGTAATGTTGGGTCAACATCAAAATTTAAAAATAACGGTGTGGCTGGAACAAGTGGAACTGCTGGCTCTTCTGGAGCAGCCGGAACGGCTGGTCTTCTAGGAGCAGGCGCTCCAGGAAATACAGTTCCGCCAGGAGTAGACGGAAAAGATGGTGGAGTTGGTGTCCGACGTACAACTGCCGGAACAACGGCTGGTACGGCTGGTACGGCTGGTACAAGTAAAACGGATACACTTATCTCCGCAAACGGAGCTAATGGTGGAGCGGGAGGAGTCGGGAGCGTAGCTGCTGGTGGTGCTGCCGGTGGAGGGGGAAGTGCTACCCAGACAAAGCATCTACCACGGTCTTTCATGACTTGTACGTTTGGCTTTGCTAAGGGCGATACATGGACAGTAACGGCTCCTAATGCGGGGGCAGGCTCGGGTGGTTCAGGCGGCGTGAGTATTGCTGTTACTGGTGATTGTGCCTCCGGTGGATCAGGCGGTTCTGGCGGTTCTGGTGGAGTAGTTTTTGTAGCCGCTCGTTCGATTGTGGATAATGGTACAGGAACCATGTTCCAAGCGATTGGTGGTGCTGGTGGTAACGGAGGGTCGGGATCTTCGTCTGACGCTGTCAATAACCACGCCGGAGGTTCTGCGGGAGGTGGCGGAGGACACGGAGGAGTCATTGTTCGTGTAACAACTTCAATCACGGGTTCTGCGCCTACTGATGTGTCAGGTGGAGCGGCAGGGTCAGCCGGAGCACCAGCGGGAAATTCTGGAACGGCGGCTACCGCAGCCCAAGCTGGTACTGCTGGAACCGTCTTTGACATTACCGTTTAATTTTCTATGGCTATCTTTCGATCTGACACCATGACCCCTGCTAACGCCGCCCCCCTTTCCACCAACAGGGGGACGGCTTATGCTCCGCTCCCAAGTGCGCCACAGGTTTCATCTGTGCCAGCAACTCAGACCCGCTCTCCATCAACGAGTGCCCAGTTAAGCGCTTTATCTTCTCGTGCGCCGAGCACTCCTGCCCCAGCAACCCAACCAGTAGGTTCATCCAACCCTTTGTTTTCCGGTATTCAATCCGCTGTTCAGTCCTTGGGAGCGGTAGCCCAAGCTCTGGCAAATCGTGGTTCCCAGTCTTCTCAACCTTCATCCCCACCAGTTTCGGCCGTTTCTGCGAATCCTCCCTCAATTACGGTGGGCAATGCTTCCTCTTCAGATGGAAGAACGTCGACACCTTACACAACAGGTAATGCGACCACTCCGGCTAACCTTCCCCCTGATGGACTTCGTGAGCCTACACCAGCAACCCTTAGCAATGAGCAGCTCTTAGCTCGGTATAGACCTGAGCTTGTAGATACGGGCAATGGTTTTGCTGTGACTCGTGCAGGGTTAGGTGAACCGCCAAGACGCGAGAACTTCGCTTCTCTCCAAGACTTTCAAAATGCAGAAGAGGCATACCGTGAAAACGTCTTAGCGGAAGAGTCTGCCATCGCTTCATCTTCTGCCTTCCAGCAATCCACAAATAGAAACGCTGAACTTGCCGCAGCCCAATCTCAACGAGCAAGAAGTGCTGCTTTTGAATCCACTCAATCTGAGCTTGAACGTCGTCAGAAAAACGAACGCCAAGCCCTGATCCAGTCTTTAGCTAATCGTGGCCTTGCTCCTGGTGCTAGTACACAGGCCGATGATAAACTTCGTGAATTTGATCGTTTAGCAGCTCAAGAACGTGAAGCGCGGTATAGTGAGTTCTTATTGGGTCAAGCAAATATTTCTGACGAACAACGTAAGAGAAGCCAGCAAGTTATTGATGATCGTATCAAGGCTATTAAAGAAGCAATGACGCAATTCGAAACGATCAAGCTTCGAAAAGCGACTGCTGATTCAACAGCTAAGAAAACAGAGATCGCGGATAGGAAACAAAAAGCAGACCAGCTTTACAAAGAAGGGATTATTGATTTGAAGCAGCGCGATCTTCTTATTAAAGGTGAGGAGGCAGAGTCTAAGCAGGATCTTCGTGAGTCACAGGCGGGTAATCTGGATCAGAAGACCGCCGAAAGCAAGACCCTCACTCCTTTGAAGGCTGAGGATTTGAAGGCTGGCACGGAAAAGAAGACCGCTGAAACAGAACGTATTAAAGCGCTCACCCCTGTTGAGATTGACCGAATGAAAGCACAGATCGCTAAACTTAAACGAGTCAATACTGGATCTGGTGGTAAGGCTGGTACGGCTGTGAACTATACACCTGAAGAACTACAGGCGGTGTATAAATTGAATGGTGGCAAAGCACCCATTTCAGAGAAGTCAATGGCTCAACTCTTGAACCAGGTTCGCGTCAATAATGGAGATGTGGATAACCTGGTCACAATTCAGGATCAGCGTATTACTCAAACCACGGCAGCACGTGAGGCGGGTAAGCCTAAAACATCTACTGATGCTTTTCTGAGCACCCTAATTAACGGAGGGTAATTACCTTTCTATGGCTGAGAGCTTTCTTCAAACCTATCTCAAAAACTTGAAACAGGGCTTCTCAGGCGGGGCAAATCTTGCAAAGGGTATTGCTAAGGAAGTCACCCGTCCTGTGGTTCAGGGAGCGGCCGATGCAGCAGCGGGTTTCGCAACCGGCGTCACGGGAAATGACGTCAAGTTTAGAGTACCCCTCTACGATTATGAGGCCAGTCCTGTCCTTTCTCAATCAGCGGTAGATAGAGGGGATGCGACAGCTCTTGCATCTCGTTCAAAGAAAGCTTTAGGTCAAGCTGCTGAAGTAGGTCTGACCGCTGCAACCATGGGAGGAGGGAAGCTGCTTACAGCTGGAACCAAGCTTGCACCTGCTTCACGACCTATCGTGCAGAAGGGAGTCCAGGCTGGCGTTGATTTTGGTGTTGGTGTTATGGGATCTGCCGCTGCGGACATCGCTGCCGGTAAAGACGTTGATATTTCTAAAGCCGTAAAATCGGGTGCTGTTTCTTCCCTTTTACCTATCGCTGCTGAGGGAGGGGTTAAGAGTGTCCAAAAAGTAGCAGGAATTTCAAGCAAGAAGCTCTCAAATTTATTGACTAAAAAAGAACAGCAATACTCTGACGAGCTTTCAAAGGCTACTAAATCTAACCCAATAAAAGTAGCGGGCACTGAGCTTGAGATCCCAGATAGGTTCCAGATGTCCAGGGGGGATTCTTTTAAAAAGAAAGTCGTGCAGACAAAGTTAGACCTTGTTCGTGGTCTCCAGGATTTGCGTACTAACTTCGTGGATGACCGTGCTCCCATCACCCATTATTTTTCTTCTGAGCTAAAGAAAAACGGTGCTTTGGATGAAGACGTGAACCAGGTGATCCAAGCTACACGTGACGCAAGAGCGGCAGATAGCCGAGGCATGGCGAAAGTTTTGGATTGGCAGGAGAGATTCAACGAGTTGAATAAAGGAAAGAATATCCCAGAACGCACTGCTCTTCTCAATGAGTATGCAGATATCCGTACTAAACTTGATACTACGCGTGAGTACGCGGGAGCAGATGTGGATCGCGCTGCCTTGCAGGGTCGCTTAAATGAGATTGAAACCAAGCTTCCTCCTCAAGAGTTGGCTGATTTGCAACAAGCCCATAAAGAATTGGTTTTGGATTTTAACAGCAAACAATTAGATGAGGACGTAGCCTCCGGTCTACGTTCTCCTGAAGAAGCTGCACGTTTACGTGAAGCAAATCCTAACTACTCACGGCTGATCGTGAAGGATTATTTAGATGAAGCAGTTAAACGAGGAAGCGCGAGACGTGACGCAAAAGGCATTAAATTCTTTGGTCGCAAGGAGGAGGCTTTAATTGACCCAGATACGCTTCCAGCAACAGAGGCCAATATAATCTCTGCCTTTACCCGTGAAAGACAGCGTTCTAGGAACACTGAAACCCTTGCTATTTTAGATGCTGATGCTAGAACAGGAACAAACAAGTTTCAGCAAGCTTGGTCTACATCTGACAAAGAGCGTTTGGATGAGATTTTACAAACACTCAACCTTAGATCAGAAGCTAAGCAGGCAATTTTAGAAAAAGCGGGAGAAAATGCAGATGAGGCTGCACGGTTACTCCAACAGGAACGTGCGCTTTTAGAAGCTAAAAAAATGAAAGGTATTGCTGAGGATGTAGACCTTGCAACAGGACGACAGGTAGAAGTGAAGCAACGAGTTAATGCAGAAAAAATGGCAGATAAAGACTTACTGGAAACAGCGAAACAACAGATGAGAGATCGTAAGGCTGTTGCCCAACAAAGACGCGAGTTCGATGATTTTCTCCGTTCAAGGAAGGCTGACATTAAAAAGAAAAAAGAAATTGGTTCTGAAGAAGCTTTAGCCAATATCGAAGCTCTCCGTTCTTTGCGTGGCAGGGGGGCTATTAGTGAAAAAGAATTTGAGGCAGCTCGTTTGCAGATCCAAAACTTGAGTTCTAATCTTGCCACTTCACAAGAAAGAAAAAGACTAGCTACTGAGATGGTACGTATACTAGATGGTTTAGATACTCAAGTTCAGCAGCGATATAAATCAATGCTGGGGAATTTAGCTGGTGAAAAAAGATCCGCCCTACTTTCTTCGAGGGAGCAAGCACGCGGTTTACGGCAAGAAGCGCAGAGTTTATCAGCAGAAAACAAAGACTTATTTCTGGAAGCTCAACAACTTTTTGCAAAACGCAAACAAGCCATGGAGCAGTTATCTCAAAACCAAGGTGTTCGCGTATTTCGAAATGGCAAAGAAGAGATATACTCCACCGCTGACAGGCGTTTAGCAGATTACTTCGCTAATGAAGTAAAAAAAGATGATGGAATCGTTGGACAGATGATCCGTTATGGAGCCGACGCTACACGTCTATTTGCTACAGGTATTAACCCTGCTTTCTCCATAGCCAACCTTGCACGTGATTACCAGAACGCAAAACTAAATCTTCCTTCAAACGTGAACCTAACCTTGGGTGACATGGCTGCTTCGGCTTCAGATGCGTTTGCCTACAAGTTCCCTACAGTTTTTGGTAAAGGACAAAAAACCCCTGAAGCAATCAAGGAAGCCTACCGTTTGGGTGGCCCCCTCGCAACCTTGGCGCGTGAGGTAAAGGATAACCCGTCTGTAATTACAAAAGAGATCATTAATAAGCGTCCAAATTGGGATCTCATTTCTCAGCTCAAAGATTTTTCTGAAGCGTCAGAAATCACAACTCGTTTGGCCGTTTTAAAAGCTGCTAAGCGTTCTGGTGTTACAGATAAAAACGCTCTGAGAAACATGATGAGAGATGCAACGGTAGATTTTGAAGTGGGCGGCAAGACCATCCGTGAGCTTAACCGCATGATCCCCTTTCTGAACGCACGTATCCAAGGCGCGAGGAATCTGATTAAAGCTTTTGGAAGTGATCCGGCAGGCGTAGCTAGAAAACTAAATTACTATTCAATCTTACCAACAGTAGTCCTTGAGTCATGGAATAAACGTTTCCCTTCTTACGCAGCCGTGCCGGAAGCAGAGAAGAACAACTCGTACTCTATCGTTATTGGTGAAGGTCGAGATGCAAATGATATGCCGTTTGCTAAACGCATCACGATCCCGAAAGGCCAGGGGCAGGCGCTTGCTTCCGCGTGGGCTAGAGTGTTGGACGATGATTCGATTCCTAAAGATATGAAGGGACAGTTTTTAGCTGCATCTTTATTGGATCTCGCCCCTCTTGACCAAGTTCCTATCTTGGGTGGATCTATTGCTCAGGCAATTCAGTCATGGGTTACGAATACTAACTATAAAGGTGAATTTGTCGTTCCTCCTGGACTCAAAGACCAGCCATCGAGAAAACAATTTACCGCCACGACCTCACCTACAGCCATTGCCTTGTCGCGCACTTTAGGCAAGATCACGGGAGGTACTGAAACACGGCAAGGTGTAGTAGAGCCATCCCCTATCCAGCTTGAAAATTTCTTCCGCACGATGACTTCAGGGTTCGGGTCTTCTTTACTCAGTGGGGTTGACTATGCAACAAAGGTAGCAGAAGAAAAGACCCTGTTCCCTAGCTACATGAAGGACGCTTCGGGGGCTGCCCTTGCTTCCAAGCTACCCGTCCTTCAATCTTTCGTCCGAGTTTCTAACCGAGCTGTACCTGCGGCGGTAGCTAAGCAAAATAAAGAATTTGAGGACACACGTGCTCTCATGAGTTCTAATAAAAAGCAGGCGGCTCAAAAGTTTCTGGATGATGTCAAAAAGCAATCTACTCCTGAAGGGAAAAAGGCTGTCGTTCAGGAATACGAGAGAAAAGGTTTATTGAAGGATGGAACGCTTATTAAAGAGGCGGAAAACTTGGCCGAGAAAAAAGCTTATGTCTATGGCATTGACCCCAATGCTTCCGCAGTAGTCCGCGCAGAACAGATAAACAATTACGTCAAGCAATTCAGCGAAACATCCCAACAGCTCTCAGTTCTAAAAGACATCCAGAAAGCTAACCTTCTAACAGAAGATACAAGGAAAGCCCTCATCGCTCGAAAACTCATTGATAAGCTTTCCGAGCTTCAGACTCCGGATGAACGTCGAGACTACTTAGAAAAAATGAAAGGGTCGTTGGATGAAAAGGTGCTAGGTTACATGGCAGAAATTAAAAAAATTGAACTAGCCCAGTGATAGGTAGAGGCGTCTCATGGGAAGACGCCTCTTTTAGTAGAGAAATTTTCCGAAGGCTCCCATGGCCTTTAGACACCTAGTCCTTTCTTCACCTGATAGGTGCAGCCGCCGGAGCGAGCTGGTGGTTGCTCGCCCCAAGCTTGGCGAGTTGAGCGCGATCCACGTTGATATCTCGTGGGTTTTCCTCTGTCACAGACTCGTGGCCGAGGTCGATATCGGAGAGGGGGGTCATGTGAGACTCACCCTGCGGCGTTCTGACCTCGATCCTCTGGATGGGACAGTGGCTCGCGAGAAGTCGCAGTGCCGGAAGTCCCGCGTGCGTCACCATGACATAGACGCGACCGTAGGTCTTGCTCCTCACGTTCATCATGGCCACACCCGAGGGGCGTAGTGGACACGATAGTGAACGATCCCGAGGGTAGCCCCGAGAATCAGAAGGCCGATCACGGTATTCACTGCCTCCTCCGTCGTGTGCGACGCATCATACGCCGCCTCTGAGCCTGTACCGCTGCCTGTTTGATGACCGTTTGAGATGCCTTGCTCATCTCTCCTCCTCCCGAGCGCGAATGGTGGGAGTTGAACCCACTTACCGCATAGCGCAGTAACACGCCTTGACCGTTTCACCCGCTCCACGATGATGAGAGAGGACTTGGACTAGAGAGTTGCTTTTTAGGCAGGGATGTCTCTCTAACCCACAATCATCATCGTGGAGCGAGGCCTAATGATTAAATTAGGCTTGTTCCATCATTGTAGGAATCTTCAATCCTTGCTCAGTATCTTCTATATCAAGGGTTGGCACTCCTACCGAATACTCGTCTGCTTCTCCACCTGCTACTGCTTCTGCATGAAAACGGAATCCACGCATAGCTTCACGAACAAGGTCTTTAACGGCCTTGGATTGCGTTTTATCTACAATGACTGCATCGCAGATAGTAAGTAGCTTTCCTTCTAAATTACGGCTCAGTGTCGCCATTTGATGAACGCGCAAAAACAATGCGCCCGTTTCCTTTTGAGCATCCTCTAACGTCTCTCCTCCGACTGGAGGCCAGACCTCTTTTTTTTGTTGTGACATAGACATGACATAACTAGACCTCGCTTGCGGCATTACCCGCCCCCCAACCGGAAGCGGTTAGAGGCTAGAAAGAGACCCCATCTTACGATGAGGGGGCGGGTTAGCTTCATAACCCAAGCAATTTTTCAATGGCTTGTGGGTCAAAGCCCACTATGATTTTACCATATTATCCCGCCGCCAAACACCTACTCTACCCTGCATGTCCTAGGAAACAAGGTGGGATCAAAGGTGGTTGGCGGCGAGAGGTTCCATAGAAAATTAATATAGTTTTTAACACCCGCGTGGCAGGGGACTCACGCCATGCAAATCCCCTGCCAAGTATTTAAACACCACATTCCTCCTTGCCGTTGATCCGCCTGAGCGTCACGCGCGTTAGGTAGAAGAGCGGCAATATGACTCTGCTACTATTTCTTCTTGGCTTCAAGGGAGCGGACTTTGCGGAGCAACTTCACTCCATTCTGGATACCCTTCAAAAGTTCAGGTACAGTAACAGCTTCATTTGCCGACAAAGTTTTTACTTCCTTTTCGAAAGCTTTTACTTCGTCAAGGATTTTAACGAACGATTCTTTTTTAACTTGCATAGTGGGTCTTGGTTGCCCTGGTTTGGCGAGGGCGGATCAAAGAATAAATTAGGTCTTGGGAAAGAAGCCTGTAACCTTCGTGAATTGACTCCCTTGCTCGGTGGATTCGATAACCGTGGACACACGGAACTCAGAACCTATGAGCGAGTTGAGAAAATCAGGGGTAATCTTGGCTCGATCCTCTGACTTCCATTGTTGACCTGTGATTGCGGAAAGTAATTTAGGTAATGTCGCCTCAGGATTCTTGGTATTTTTGCCTACAAACAATGCGTCCTTCACCCATGCTGTGAATGTTTCTTCCTCTTTCCCTGGCAAGCAGAGAGTGAGTTTGAACTGTTGGACATCTGGTTTAGCGTTACCATCTTTATCCTTAAAAGGAGAAGGCTTCACCTGAAACTGGATATCAACGAGCCTAACGACATAGTAATTTGGCTCAAGGAGCAAACGAGTTGGCTCCTTTGGAGCTTTATATGCTGAAGAGTCAATGGGCATAAGAGAGAAAAAGAAATGAGTAGGCTTGTGGGGATCCGCCACCCGCCGTAGCCCATCATATTATTGGTTGCAGCCAGATAACATGACAGGTTACGAAGGGCGAGCCTTCGTTTCCTCCCTATCGTTCTTCCACAGAGCTTGGCAGGGGCACTGCCTAAACTTTTGCAGGACGTGTAGGGAAGAGTGTTGGCTAGACCTTTGTCTCCTCGTCTTTACGACCAACCTCTCCATCCGTTAAAAGATCAGAGTGATGAACAGCACGACTCATCTCTGATAAAAGTTGCTCTGCCTCACCCTCCACAAAGTCGATGATCTTTCGTTTAGGAGAATCCGAGTCGAGCACAAGTTGGATTTCTTTCTTTGAATCCACCACTGACCTTTCGTTGTAATGATCTGTTTTTACTCCAAGCTCAATAGAAATTTTCAACTTCAGAGGCTTCTTTGTAGTCATATAGCGGGTAAATAAATTATCTTATTTAATTTCTTCCATTAACCACTCTCGCCAAACAAGATCACCAATGAACATGTCATCAAAGTTTGGCAACCACTTCTCACGATGCTCTACTTCTTCAGCAATGTGATTCACGAGCTGGGTGATTCGTGCAAAATCTTTCTGCACATCCTCGTTAGTAAGGTCAATGTGATACTGCCTTATTTGAGGAGAGCCATCCCTATTCTTAGCTGCTTTGATCTCCACAAAGATCATGCTCTTCGGGTCTTCTCGGTACTGGGCTTTAATCGTGCGGGCATTGAAGAAAGCTTGGATAAAGTATTTAGCGGGGATCATCTCTTCTGTGAGCGCTTGTCCTTCTCTATCGTATCCAAGGATAACTTCTGGGTTCGTGTAAGCACTGACTTTTTTCCAGTCAAAGATAATCAAATCACCATTCTCTGCCCGTCCCAAAAGATCTGTCTTAGCTTTGAGCTTTATCTTCAGCCCCTCCACCTCCGCCACGATTGCTTCTTCGACTGACACCACACGAGCTGGATTGAAGACGGGGGCATTGAAGAATACAGATGTGAGCGTCCGGTACTCCGCCAAACAATCGTCGAAGGTTTGTGTTTTGCCGAAACGGATTTGATTTTTTTGTTTAATAAGTTCAATCTCACCATCTTTAAGCGCCGACTCCACGCTCTTCCCTTTATAAAACATCTCGATTGCTTTGTGCATAGCCGTTCCAACTGCTGCTGCCGGAGATGTATCGTCACGGTATTTCTTTTGGACGTAACAACGGTGGAATTCATAGGGGTTAGTAAGGTACTTAGTGACGGCGCTATACGAAAGGTGCTGAAGCTTAGGCATAAAATTAAGATTGTTTGGATGATGTTCTGCGATACTTCATTTGTTCTTTCCACCAATACATGAGCTGACAACCAGGACACTTGAGAGGGATGGTCTTGCCTCGTGCCTGCCATGTCTTAGAGCATCGCTTGCAAGTAAAATCTAAGCTAAAAGAACGTGTTGCCTCAACAATCTCGCCGTTTGGGAGACGCAATAAAATTTTTTCTGGTTCACCCATCACTTTAGGATCAAGGAGTGACGACCATTCAATCAATTCTCTGGTTGGGTTCTTCATAGCTAGAATGATACACTTAACTAGTACCTTTATCAAGGTTTAAGAAAACACCTGATTTTATTGATGATTTAAGGTTTTCGTAGAAAAGAGTGATGGAGTTATCCACATGCTCAACTTGGTTTGCGAACATGGCTATCGCTCCGAGCCTCGCTTCACGTTCAAGCCACGTGCGCTGGTTGTGGTAACGGTCTGATTTAAGAAATGCGTTCAACTCACTTTTTGTAAATGGCTTCTTCACCTCAATGTAAATTGCACGGCCATCAGGCATCGTGCCAAAGAGATCAGCAACGCCAGTCTCACCATACATATCACCATGATATTTATGCAGTGTGGTTCCGTACTTTTTTAACACATGCTCTCGAATCTTTTTTGTGACAGGAGTTTCCTTCATGCTCAACCATTTTATCACAAGTCTGCGTGATTGGTTCCGTCCACTCCTCAAGAAGACGATCAAGGTTTGGTTCCATATTCCGTTGGTAAGTAAGATGGTTTCTTTTTCTTCAGCTTCCTCTGTTTGGTCAAGTGCCAAAACCCACAGTGGTGAGGATACATCGAAAGACGGATACCTAGCCGTTTCTTCTGCTCTTTAATTGAAGCGGCAGCGCCACGCCTGTCATAACAAATCTTACGCCCGCAGATCACGGGAGATACGCGGCCATGCAGCTCGATCTTATGTGTCTTAGGCACTCTGGATTTCTTCTTGGGAAAAATGTACAAACGACGAAGTTGCATAGCCTACTACTCTTGCTTAGGTGAGTTAGAGAGGGAGTAGAGTTTGTCCCATATTTTTCTAACAATTCTTTTTGTCAGATCATCGCAAGCGTTGTACTCAGCATTTGTTTTAAGCTCTAATGAGTCCATCGTTTCTCTAGCGATACGTTCCGCATCCGCAAACGCCTCCCTCTTCCCCTCTTCCTTGCCTCTACGGGTGGCTTCTTCGACGATCTTGCTAAGGTTGGGACGTGGGTACTCGTTACCCTTACCGTCAGCTAATACCTCAATAAACTCCTCTTCTTCGTACCAATATTTTTCTTGTTTCATACCTTTTTAAGTTCGGTTAGTTTGGCATTTATTGCAGCAATAAAATCATTGCATGCCTCTCGGTACTTAGGATCGCTACAAAAGCTCTCAAGAGGAACTTCAAGACTCTTCATCTCCTGCAAAGCCGCCATACGTCCCCTTCGCTCTGCCTCGGCGACGATTCTAGGAAGGTCAGGCACGATATGCCCAAACTTTGTTTCGTAATACCAATCGAGAGAGTTATACCAATTCTTTTCATTTGCTTTGTTTATAGCAACATCCTTCTCACTCTCACATTCATTACAAAACGGTTTCAATCCGTCTGTCATAGCGACACGGGTTTTATGGGGACAGGGGGAGGGAGGGGTCATATAACTCAGGATTTTGATAAATATTTCCGATGACAACGCCTTTAAATTCGGCTTTTGGATCGTATCGCTTTTCAAGATCGCAGGTATCGGCTGCTACTGTGAAACGACACCAATTTTGTTCATAAGATGCAACAATATCCCATGTCTTAGCTTCCATATCGCGTGTAACTGGGTAACTTCTGCTATACACTTCTCCTCCATCAGCAAACACCTCTTCATCCTCGGATTCAAAGTCGAATGCTTTGTGCGAAATACGAACGATATCACCTTCGTAAATATACTTCCCGTCCTGATCCGTGACACCAGTCCACATTAAAGGGATGACATCAGGATTGGTAAAAAAGAATTCAAGATCATTGTTCTCGCACATCTCGTCCCAAACGTACATGCGCTTGTCCTTTTTATTCCATGCTCTGAAGTGGTACCGCCAACGTGGTAACTTTAGAGGAATCATAAAGGTTTATAAGCAAAATCAATTTCTTTTTTAAGTCTCTCATTCTCCGCCTGCAAACGCTCTATCTCGTCTAGGAGAGGGAGGATGTTGTTGCGGAGGGCGCAGATAAGCTCGGCGTCCCATTCGTATTCAGCTTTCTTAGGTATGCAATTTGTTATTATCGTTCTATCCGTTTCCTCATGCGCTACGCATTGATCGTATAACATGCCTCTTCCGTGCCTTGGATACGTTTGAATTATCCATGGGCCTTTGTAAGCCCTCCCCTCCATCTCTCTAAGCTGTTTTAGAAACTGATCATCCTCACCGATCATCCAATCTCCTTTTTCTGCTTGGAACTTATCTAAGCTCACCTCACGAAACCACCAATGCCAGAGCTGTCGCCAGCTGCATTTGATCTTCATTCCGTGCAAGGTTACGTGTGGCATAGGTTATTTCTCTAAGCGTTGGATAATTGTGCGTAAAAGCTGTTTCATCTCCTCCTGTTCCTCATGAGTAAACGCATTCTGGTCTTGCACAACCCCGCCCAAGAAACGAGCAATAAAGAGTGGGACGATGAATAATGGGACGATGTGCATGAGCACGATGCCGATCACCCGCCCTGCTGCGGTTACGGGGTACATGTCCCCGTAACCGACCGTCATAGCTGTTACGCACGCCCACCAGAACGCATCGAAGAGGGGCTTCTTTTCAACCAGAGCAAAGCCCGCCGCTGCCGTACCCACAATCCCTACATACAGGACGAGCAGCTCCTTAAACGTGTCCGTAGCTCGGTTAATTGATGTGCGTACGTCCATATTAGAACTTCACTTTAGGTGCTTTTTCTGCTCCAGCGGCTGACTTAAACAAGTTCTGTTTCTCGAAGCCAAAGATTTTAGCGAAGAGGCTCTTAGGGAAGCGAGCGATGTTCACATTGTAATTCGTTGCTGTCACGTTATACGCATCACGAGCTTTTGCGATTCCGTCTTCCGTTTTACCGAGATCAGCTTGAAGCGCCTGTACGTTCTGGTTGCTCTTAAGTTCTGGATAGCTCTCAGTGATCACGAGTAAACGGGCGAGGGCAGATTCAACTCCACCGGCAGCATCAGCTTGGTCGCTAGCGTTGTTGCTGCCTGCGTATTTGGAACGAGCAGCGGCAATATCTCCGAATACCTTTTGCTCTTGAATCTGAGCTCCCTTTACTGTCTCTACGAGATTTTCGATCAAATCCAAGCGACGTTGGTACTGTGTCTCAACCATGCTCCACGACTTCTCCGCCTGAGCCTTACTGACAACGAGGCTATTATAATTTCCTGACAACCACAGACCGACAAGAAGAAAGAAACCGAGGACGATACCAGCACCGATAGCGAGTTTAGACATAGGGGGATTAGCGTTTTGAATAACGGTTAATAAGATAGACGACTCCTGCGATCAGGCCTCCACACAAGAGGATCGTGATGATCCAGTTGAAAATGTACATGCCATCCGTACATTCCTCCTTCACAACTTCCTCCTTGCCGTCAGGGGATACGACAACTGCCTCACGGTGCTGCTGGTTCGACATGATCATGTAGAACGGCAACCAGCTCATAAGACCGTTATCACGGTAGTAGACCGTAGACCCGACTGGTGCAGTGTACCCTCCGCTGAAACGGGGCTGATAAGTGCTATCTACCACGCTGCCCTTTCTCGAGAAGGTTTTTCCAGCCACGGTTTTTGGTGCCGCCGCTGTCACGGTTTTCGTCGCGGTACTTGGACGTGTTGAAACTTTTGGCACGCTTGGTTTCGACGGGGTCGTCGGACGAGGGGCGCTTGGCTTGGGCGCAGAAGGGCGTGGGGCGCTTGGCTTGGGCGCAGAAGGGCGTGGGGCGCTTGGCTTGGGCGCAGAAG
>ERZ724505.1024-NODE-1024-length-16045-cov-4.801939_pt1 | contig 16045 bp, 33 predicted proteins | sample MGYA00376038_ERZ724505 | MGnify/ENA primary metagenome ERZ724505 (study PRJEB28724, sample SAMN07190884) | wastewater metagenome | isolation source: effluent of sewage treatment plant in Hong Hong | place: Hong Kong | collected 2016-03-17 ... | reverse complement strand
CACGGTAGATCAGCCCTCCGAAGATGCCGCGCACCCAGTCGCCGGCCGGGCGCTTGTAGTGCTCGGCCCAGCCGAAGGAGTGGGGCACGTCTCGATCCGGGTAGACCTCGACCCTGCACTCCCACCCTTCCGGAACGTGGCTCCGGCAGGTGCGCTGGAGGGCCGCCGTGAACCGATCGAGCGCCCCGACGCTCTTGGCAAACTCCATCGTCGCGAACAGCGCCGCGGAGTCCAGAACGACGAGACGGACCGGAACCTTGATTGGGGGCATGCGTGTCTTCTCCTCAGGCGCACGAGATGTGCGCGACCCCGGGTGGGGTTTCGCCGATCAGGCGGCCGCCTTCTTCAGGCGCCGGCCGTCGATCAGGTAGTGCAGGAAGAGGCCGTGGACGATGACGGCGATCTCCGTGTCGATCACGACCGACATCTGCGGGGACCCGAAATCCTCGATGCCATCGACGTGCTCACGCACGATGATGGGGTCGTCGAGGAACGCGGTGACCAGGGCCACGCGCCCCTCCTCGGGGTACTTGTCCATGGAGAGGCCGGGCTTCTGGACGACGAGATCGCCGACGGCGAAGTCCCGTTCCGCCGAGAACGCGGCCTGCAGCTCGCGCAGGCGAGCGCCGAGCTCGGCCGGGTTGGTGGGGGCGGCTTCGGCCTTGGAGCGGCCCTCGCCCGCCAGAAGGGCGGTGAGGGCGGCCAAGGTGATGTCGGACTTGTTCACTGTGCTTCTCCTCAGGCGGCGTGATTGCCGCGACCCGCGTCAGCGGGTTTCGCGCCGAACGGGAGGTGCCGGCGCCGCACCGTGTTCGATGAACACGACGGCCTTGTCCTTGGCCGCCGGGTGCCAGCACAACCCGCAGGTTCCGCAGGACTCCGTCTTCCCGATCTGCTCCGGGCACACAATCCCGCCGTTTCCGACGAGGTGATGCTTCGGCATGTACCGGATGACGTGAGCGCCCTGCGCTTGAAGAGCGCCGGAGAACCGGATCGCAAAGCGATCCCATCGCCGGCGTGTGAGGTCCAGGATCGCCCGACCGACGTCGGATGTCCGACTCCAGGCCGTGAACCCGAAGACATGGAGTGCCGGGAACCGGTTGATGCATTCCTCCCACAGCGCGACGTAGTGCGTGCTGTAGAAGTCGCCCAGCTGGTGCAGGCGCACCGCGAAGCCGCGGCGGTGCCGGCGTTCCAGAATGACGAGATCTTCCGATATTCGGCTCTCCAGTTCGGGGCCGTGGATGACCCGCTTGGCCCACGGCATGGCGTTGCCGTAGCAGCGGTCCCAGGTGGGGCAGGGCGGGCAGCTTGCCCGTTCCTGCAGGGTCAGCATGTAGATGGGCATGCCGGCCCACGGCCCCTTCTCGATGTGGCCACCGAGCTTCCGGTTCTTGGATCCCTTGCCGAACACGAGGTCAGGCTTCTGGTCGACGGTGACGACGCTTCCTGGATAGAGGGTTCTGCCCTCCACGAGGAAATCGGCGGTCATCCTGGGGATCCATATGTTCCCAGGCCTTGGATTGCTCACTCTTCAGCCCCTCCGTTGGTTGGGGGACCGCCGCGAGGCGGTTTCGATCTGATGCGCCGCCTGTCAATCCGGCGCGCTAGACCCTTCTAGGGCGTCTCGAATCGCATCCAGGCGGTCGTTCATCTTCTGCATGGAAGCAGCGTAACCCTTCGCGGCCAGATCCTTCTCCAGCCGCATGTTGGCGCACGCCTTCTCCAGGCCGTCGATGCGCTTCATGAGGTAGCGCCTCATCTCCACCAGCCTGTTGTTCGCGACGACCAGACTGTGGTTCTGGACCTCCAGATCCTTGATGCGCGCGCGCAAGGCGGCTTCTGTCGCCTTCTCAGGCGCGCCCCCTCCGCGCCGCTTCTCGGGGCGCTCAAGGCTCATCGCACTTCTCCTCAGGCCCGCGGGAGTGCGGGCGACCGCCGCGAGGCGGTTTCGATCAATCCTCCAGCAGGCGCTGGACGCCCGCATAGCCGTGGATGGCTATGATGAACGCCGTGATCCTGCCGAGGTGCTCGTACAGCAGGCTGTCGCCGATCGCCTCCGCGAGCGCGGTTGCGCCCACGAAGTATTCGAGTGCGGCCGCGTCGCGGCGCTTGCCCTTCATGCCGAGCTCTGTGGCGCGATCCACAAAGCGCTGGGCGACCAGCCGGACTCTGCGGCGCCGCTCCACTTGGGCAGCCTGATCTTCGGCCGCTGGCACCTTGTGCGATTCCGTCATCGCACTTCTCCTCAGGCCCGCGGGAGTGCGGGCGACCACCCTGGTCAGGTGGTTTCGGTCAGGTGCATCTTTTCCGCCAGATCCAGGATCTCTCGGACCCGAATATCGTGGCATCCAGCGATGAAGATGCCGTCGCCGATGCTGGCGCGGGTCGTCTTGGCGTCCGCCCAGGGCGCCGGCCTGTAGGCGACCGTAAGGCCGCGCTTGCCGGCCCGTATGGCATCAACGATCCTCTTGGCGGAGAGGCGGTTGACGCACATGCCGCGCGTGGTCTCGACGCCGTCCAGGGATTCACGGACATGATCCCAGGGATCGTGCAGCAGGCGCAGCGACAGTGGTTCGCCGGCCTTCCAGCGCTTGAGGACGATGTCGTCATGCGCGGCGGCCAGCGCCACGATCGCGTCTCGGCGGGGATGCTCGGAATTGTCGACGGTCCGGAAGGCGTCCCTGACGGCCAGGGTCACCTTGGATGCGTCGCGCAGCCAACGCTCGGCGAGCGCCACGGCCGCCTCGACCGCCTCCGCGCGAGCCGCGCGGGTCGCGTCCTCCCAAAGGGAGGTGCAATCTCTTGGCGGCTTCGGCGGGATGCTGACGAGGTCGTATCCTGTCAGCCGGACTAGGCGGCGCAAGGCCCGCCAGACGGCGGCGTCGTGGGCGCCCTTCGAGATCATCGCCGCGATCATGTCGCTCCCGTTCAGGGAGTGAACAGGGCTATCGAATTTCGAGGCATCGATGACGATCGCGGCCCCGCACCGACGCAGCGTCGCGGCGAGCGTGCGTTGAGGCGCGTCCAAATCGAACCTCCGCATCTCGACCACGACGATGCCGTTGATGATGTGCCGACGAAGCGTCACCCCCATGGTCTCGATCACGCCCGAAGGGTTTGGCCACCCGTTCGCGCCGCCGAGCCAGGAGCGGAAATCCGCGCGGTGCTTCTCGGTGAGTCGCATTTTGCTTCTCCTCAGGCCGGCAGCGTCGCCGGCGACCGACCGCGGGGAGAGTGCACGGTCGGTTTCGCGAAGAGGCTACCGCGGCAGTGTGATGGCCGCCGAGCCTTGCTGTGCTCGCACATAGGCGAGCATGGCTAGGAGAACGATCTCGGCGACCAATAGGGCCGCGGGCACTGCGAAGCGCGCCAATGCAGGCTGCATGCTTTGCTCCTCTTCAGGCCCCGCCTGGAACTCGGGGCGACCCCAACGGGGTTTCGGTCGTTGCCGCATCAGTCGCGGCCGGCGTTCTCCTTTCGGAACGCGACCAGATCCGCCGGATCCACGCCACCAGCGAAGCGGCGGATGGCCGTCGCGACGTCGAGGGCGGTGGGTTCGGGGCCGGGGAGATACCAATAGGACCACCCGCACCGCGGGTGGAAGATGTCCTGGAAATACCAGAAAAGATCTTCGGGGACATTGGCCGCGGCGGCGATTTTGCGCGCGACTTCCACGAAGGAAGGCTCCTCCCCCGCGTCGGAGTGGAGACCGAAGCGGTCTCGCAACGCGGGGTCCACCACGGCCCAGCCAACTGCGCAGCCGACGGTGCCGCAATAGTCGCGTTCGAGGAACGTGTCGAGATTGAACTCGAACGTCCGGGCCTCGTCCACATCCTTGCGGTGGAGCGCCTCCAGGCGCTCGGCAAAGAAGTTCAGTAGGTCCGTGTCCATCTTGCTTCTCCTCAGGCCGGCATGGTTGCCGGCGACCCGCATCGGCGGGTTTCGTCATGCAGGCGGGACCCACAGGTCGTATGGGTCGTCCCACGCGAGCGCGGCGAGCGGCACCATCAGGATGCCGCCCGCCTCCGGCTGCACCGCGCAGATGATCGCGCGGCGCGTTCCGGTCGCCTTGTCTGCCCCCTCCAGGAGCGCGGCGTCGCCGTTGGCGAACGCGCGCCGGAGGGTGTCGAAGTTGGCCTTTTCGGCATCGGTGAGCGCCATCACGCCACCACGGGCTTGACGTAGGCGGCCCGCGGGTACTGCCGCTGAGACGGCAGGTCGTTGAGCCACTTGCCCTCGACCTCGCCGGCCGACTTGTAGGTGCAGCCGGGGCCGAAGATGACGGCGGTGCGCTCGCCGAACGCGGAGCTGTCGAAGTTCGGGTTCTCGAACAGGATGAGCCCGTGAACATCGGGGCGCTCCAGGAGCGCGTTGATGCGAGGGTGGACCTCGGGGTCGAACTGCGCGAGGAACTCTTCCTTGCTCCAAGTCGGCAGTGCCATGGTGCTTCTCCTCAGGGCCGCGGAATTGCGGCCGACCCCAGGTGGGGTTTCGTGCGTCAGGCGAGCGCCATCAGCTTGCCGGCCGCGCGCTCCATGTCCACCCGGTCGTCCTGGTGGGGGATGTCGCGCGCCTTGAGCGTGATGGCCTGGACCATGTCCCAGACCGACTCGGCGGGCCGGCCCTCGAAGGCCGAGAACTCGTCGAGGATCTGCTTCGCGGCGGTCTTGCTGAAATCCCGCTTCCGCAGGAAATCGACCCGCTCATCGTCGTTGTCGGCGACGATGGCGCGCTTGGCGTCCATCACCCGGTTGCGCACCGGGAGCGACGCCTCGCGGCTGAACTCCAGGAGCGCCGGCTCGGCGTCCCGGATGAAGCGGTCGGGGGCGCCGGACGTGTGGCGGATCACCGTGGACTTGCGGTCCTCGATGCCCCACAGGTTCCGGTTCATGCAGACCGCCCGAAGGAACATGGTCTCGATCTTGAGCGCCGCAGCGCCCGTCTCGCTGTTGCTGACGATGAAGCCGGGGAACAGGAGATCCGGATCGCCGTTCGACAGCTTGCCGACTTCGATCGGGTTCTGGTCCCGGCACATGAAGATGAACACGTCCCGGTCCGAGGCGTAGAGCGTGGTGCTCTGCTTCGTGACCGCGGTGTTCGGGTCGTAGATCCCCGAGCCCCAGTCCATGGTGCCGGGCACCTTCCAGCCGGAGCCGTCGGGGGCGATGCGCATCACCGCCTCGACGACCTCCGCGTCCATGATGCGACCGTAGGAGGTCGACGTCATGGCCCGCAGGGTCACCCCCTGGCCGTCCTCGCCATCGGTCCAGAACGGCTTCACGTCCTCCTCGCGAAAGCTGCGGAGGCCGTAGCCGAGGTTGATGGCGGCCAGCTGCGCCGGGAGGGCCCGCAGATAGGACGCGGGCGCCTTGACCATGTTGCACATCTGGCCGAAGGCCCAGTGGGTGGGGGTCGTCGGGGTGCCGTCGGGCAGGATCAGCTCGATGCCGTCATCCTGCGCGATGGCGTTGACGCGGAGCGTCTTCGCGTCCGCGATCATGTGGTGGGAGCGATCGCCCCGGCCCCGGACCGAAGCGTACAGGTCGGTCAGCGACAGAAACCGCTGATCGTCCGGCCGCTTGTACCACTGCCGGCTGAGTTCGCCGGAGTGGCTCCCCAGGCTGGCGTCGACCTTGCGGGCGCCGACGGTCTGGGCGGTCTGGAACTGCGGGGACACGATGTTGCTCATGGTGAGCTCCTCTTCAGGCCCACGCCGCGGAATTGCGGGTGAGCGACCCCTTGGGGGTTTCGTCAGGCCGGCTCCAGCCCGAGCACTTCGCGGAGGCGTTCGCGGGCCTCCTCGTCCGTGCAGGCGTCATCATGGAGCCTCTGGAGCGCCTTGATGTGGGCCCGGTCTCCCAGGTCGCACTCCACCTCGCCCCAGAGGGCGTGGAAGTCGCCGATCGGGCAAACGACGTCGCCGATCTTGCGAACGACGCTGTCGCCCGCGAGAAGCAGACCGCCGCTCCCGAGCCGGATCTCCTTGTCCAGGAGGTCGTGCTTCCAGAGGAAGGCGCCGACCACGCAGACCACGGTACGGCAGTGCTCCGGGTTGATCTCGTGGTTGCGATAGTAGCAACCATGGGTGTCGTGCCCCGCGAGCGCCTGCAGGTCGACCTCGCTGCCGCCGTGAAGGTGGACTTCGCGCGCGGCCGCGATGACGGCCTCTCGGGTCATGATGGGCTTTTCCATCGTGCTTCTCCTCAGGCCCGCGGAATGCGGGCGACGGCCAATGGCCGTTTCGTGTCACCACTCCCTGGCGGCGGCGACGGCGCGGAACGCCTCGTCCGAGATGTCGGCGAAGGACGCCCGGATCGCTTCGAGGGTCGGCATGCCGGGGGACTCCCGTTCGCCGATTGCCGCGATGTGCGTATTGCGCCACCGCCCCTTCAGGGGGGTGATGTCGGGGTTGTCGTCGGGCAGGTCGCCGCCGCCACGCCTTTCCGGATGGAACAGCGTGATCGCGAGCGCCGAGGCCGACCCCCAGTTGCCGGCCATGATGCCGGCCGTGGTGGGGACCTCCCCGAACTTCAGCGGGTCGATGAACTCGCGCTTGTCGAGGCTGACCAAGAGCCGGGACTGGCCCCGGTCGACCTCGCCGTCGCGGATCCCGCACCACGCATTGTTGCGGGGCGGGCGCTGCCATTCCTCCTCGCGAACACCCAGGCGCGCGAGAAAGACGATCTCGTCGGGATCCTTGCGCGCCAGCTCATAGCGAGCGCGGCCGTCCGCGCCCAGCATGGTGGCCGTGGTGCGGACTTCGACGGGGGTGAGCCACCCGCCGCCACAGAAACGCACGGAGGCGCCTTGTTCGACCATGCCTTGGCACGGGACGGTGACGTCCTTGATGGGCGGGGCGCCGTCAGTGGCGCCGACGAGGCTGTAGAGCCTCGACAGGGGCGGGCCCTCGAAGTCGGGGATGTCGTCGTCATCGGCGTAGTCGCCGACGGCGAGGATGCGGTGCCCGGCCCACCGGCCGACCATGGGATCGTTCCCCAGGTCAGCCGGCATGTTGCCGGGCGCCGTGGAGATCAGGCCAACCAGCGCGGCGCAAACGCCCGCCTTGGCCGCAACGATCTGCCATTCCTTCAGCCCCGTTCCCAGGGCGTGGGGGTCGAGCCCTTCCATGGCCGTCATGTCGACGATCATGTGGTATTGGCCCATTTTGCTTCTCCTCAGGCCGGCATGATTGCCGGCGACCGCCGTCAGGCGGTTTCACAGAAGCGTCAGGAGGACGATCGCGTCTCCCACCGCGCACAGCGCGGCCAGGACGAGAACGATCATCTCGTCCACTCTGCGCCGGATGGCGCCGATTATGGTCTCCATGTTGCCTCCTCAGGCCGCAGGGTTGCGGCGACCGCCATCAGGCGGTTTCGAGCGTCTTGATCTTGCACTGGCCGCGCCGCTGGTGAGCGAGCACGAGTCGCTCGCTCACCTCGATGTACCGGCCGTTGTCCCAGATCATGTAGACGAGCCGGCCGGCGATGGCGCGACGATAGATCGTGACCATAGTGCCTCCAAACGCAGAGAGCCCCGACCATCGCAATGATCGGGGCTCATCAGTGCAGGCGGTTCCTGCAGACCGCCGCATGTGCGGCGGTTTCGGGTCGGCTACGCCGCCCATCGGTTGGGCTGGGCCTCCACCTTCCACATCGGAATGAAGTACGCGCTGAGCGTGACCTCCTCCAGCTCCGTGCTGTCGAACCAGCGGATCGCGGGGTCGACCACCGAGAAGTCGCCGGCCGCAGCCGGCGGAACGCCGTAATCGGTGGAGACCGTCAGGTGGAAGATCTTGCCGTCGTAGCGGCCGATCTTCCCGTCAACCATGGCCACGAGGGCCTGGGTGCCGTCCTTGACGATCTCGCCGACCAGCGTCACGGCGACGGGGGTGGACGGGAGGGGGAAGTTGCGGCTGACGTTGTATCCCAACGTCACATGCCGCGCGTAGACGTTCGCGAAGCGAGGGCGGAACTTGCGCAGCAGGTATCCGCGGAGACCGCGGACATCCGTGGCGCCGGGCGGCATATCCCGGAACATCGCCCGGCGAACCGCCGGGGGGATGCCCTTGAGATATTCCGTCGGGTCTTCACAAAGACCCAAGACGGCGACGAAGTTCTTGCTCGTCATATCATCTCTCCTTTCCAGGGAGCACCCTTCGGTGCTCTACATATATGGGTATTGTGACACAAACTGTCAACCCCATGCATGGAGATGATCGATCAGTCGGTGGTGTCCGGCTTGCCCGTCTCCGCAAAACCTGGGATCATCCAGGCATGGGGAAGAAGCGCCGAGGCGCGCGCCGGGCTCGGGCGCGCGCGGACGTGGTGACTGTGGTCAGAGACCCGGAAACGGGGGTCATGACCGCGCGCTATCTCAACGACATGGGGTCGGAGTTGCGCGCCGCGCACCGCGGCGGGGTCGAGCGGGTCGACCGAAGCGTGCTCAGCGGCGGGCGGATCAGCGGCCGCGGCGGAATCGCCGTCGGCGAGTCCTTCGTCGGCTACCTCATGCTGCTCGGCTATCTTGGGTCCGGCGACGTGCTCTCCAGGCGAAGCATGGCGATCCAGTGGGTCCTGGATCGCTACCATCGCGCCGGCTTGGGCGGCCGCGTCTCCGCCTCTTACGAGGGGGTGGGCGGGCGGAGCACCGGCGAGATGAGCGAGAAGGCCGCGGTGGCTCTGCATGCCTACGGCATGATGTGGGCGCGCCTTGGCGATCGCCGCGCGAACCTTCTTCAGGACGCGATCGCCTTCGATCTCCCGACCAACGACATCGAGGGCCTGTGCGAGGCGCTCGACGCGCTCGCGCTGTGGCGCGGCTTCTGGGACGGGAAGGCCCTTGACGAGCCCACCAGATCCGGGTGATATGCGCTGGTCCCGACCGCGCCTTTGGCGGGCGTGGAATAAGTCCCGGCGGGGATCTGCATCTGCAGGCCACCGAGGTTCGGTCCGGACAACAAAAAGCCCCCGGCTTGATGCCGGGGGCTTTCTGCGTCAGCGGCCGCGGATCGTGTCCGCGGCGCCGACGGCGACCCCGTAGAGGGCGCAGGGGAGGGGGGCGAAGATCACCCCCAGGACCCCGTTCTCCAGGGTCCGGTTCGCCACGTTCCGCCCGAGGCGGGCGGCGGTGCTGCCGGCCATCTCGGCGCCGGCGACGACCACGCTGCCCGCGTTGCGGGCGGTCGTCGCGATGTCGCTGGCGACGGTGTCGATGGCTCGGCCGGCGGTGGCGAGGGTCTTTTCCATGGTTCTCTCCTTCCAGGGTTTCGGCCCCTGCCAGAGGGCCTCGTCAGCGGGCTTGATGGCTGCCCGTACCCCGGCTTAGCGCCGGAGCTTGTCGATCGCCTCGCGGATCATGTTGGCGCCGAATACGGCGACCACCGCCGCGATGACGATGGTGGTCGGGCTGATGAGCCCGATCAGGATGTCCATGGTTTTCTCCTTCCAGGGTTTCGGCCTTACCAGGGCCTCGTCAGGCAGCTTCGAGCTTGCGCTCTGGTTTGCTGCTACCGCCCCCAACCGCGGGCCCGGGACTATCGGGGCTTGGTGGGCCACGCCGGCGGGGGCGCCGGGCGGTTGGGGGCTAATAGGGTGAGTCCAATATGGATCCTCCCTTGGGGTTTCGGCCCCTGCCAGAGGGCCTCGTCAGCGGGCTTGATGGCTGCCCGTACCCCGGCTGTACCGGGGAAAGGTGTCACCAGAAGTTCCGAAGCAGCCCCCACAGGGGGTGCCACTTCACGCCGCAGATCGTGACGGTCAGGCCGTCTCTGGTGATCCAGCTCTTGCTGGGCTTCTGCGTCGGGGGGGTGACCGGCACCGCGCTGGCGCCGAACAGGTAATCGTCGAGGGCCTTTTGGGCCTCCTCGAAGGTGCCATTCTCGATGATCACGGTTTCGATGCCGTTCCGAGTCATGGTCACGGTGTGCATGGAATCTCTCCTTCCAGGGTTTCGGCCTTGCTGGGCCTCGTCAGGCGGCTATCGCTGCCGCTACCCCTCATCCGCTCAGGTCGTTCGCCTCGGTTGCATTCAGCATCAGGCTGTTCCGTCGGCGGATGGTTGGCGGGCCTTGCGGCCCCCGACCTTGCGGTCGGTGCCCCTGTGCCTGGGGGAACTTGAAGGAGCGGCCCAGCCTCAGGTCATCTAGCTGGGGTCTCGCTCGTCTTGAGAGGTATCCTCGGCTTGGCGGCCTATTCCGCCGTGTTGGGGCCCAGGGGATGATCGCGCTCTTGTTGGGGGGGGTAGGCTTGCGCGGGGCGGGGAACCCACCCAGGGCCTTAGTCGACACCTTGGCCACCTGACGTGTTGCGGTGGCGTTCACTCGGGCCTTGCGGCTCGGCCGGTGCATCCGGCTTGTTCGACTTTCCTTGACCGGCGTCACCCGGTCAGTATTTCCTCTCTTGATACAGTATATGTGGGTATTGTTTTGATAATTTCAAGGGTATGTGATGAAAAAATGTGCAGTTTTTTCACAAAATGCGCATTTATTTGGTGGAAATTCTTCAATGTATGTGGTGATTGTTTGCGAATATTCAACATCTCTTCAGGCGGAGATTGTCTCCGCGACCGAGTTGCTCTCGGTTTCGCAAGCGATCGCGTCTCGCTGTCGACGCTCTACTCCTCTTCGATCGCCCGGTAGACGCGCGCGGGCTCGCCGGCCAGGATGAGGTCGATGTTCTCGATGACCTCTTCCTTGGTGATCGGGCCGGTCCCATTGAGCGCATCGCCGGCGAACAGCCTTTCGGTGTCTTGCGTACTCAGGAGGAAAAACGCCTCCAGGGCGGAAAACGGATCGAAGGTGTTTTCGCCGAACCGGACGCTGACCGCGTCTCCCTCTCCCGCGAGATGCAGCCCGCGCTCCGTGAACCACGGATCGGAGGCCGCCCATCCGGCGGCGCACATGGCGGTTCCGCACCGGAAATGGTTCATGTCGAACCTGCTTTCCGGGGCGGCGAGGACGACGCGCCGAAGCTGGAGCAGCCGCTCGTTCCTGTCTTGAAGGGACATGATGTTGATCTCCTCTTCAGGCCGGCGCGATTGCCGGCGACCCGCCGTCAGCGGGTTTCGGTCCACGCCGCCATGGCGTAGACGAACAGGTCGTGAAGATCGGCGGACGGCCAGATCTCTCGGCCGACGTATGAGCACAGGAGGCCCGCGCCGACCAGGACGAGGGCGAACGCGATCCGGTCGACCGTGAGCATCGCGTCGGCATGGCCTTCGTCGATGTCCATCAGGGCGTAGGTCGCGTTGATCGCCGCGCGATAGATCATGACCGCGCACGCGATGAACATGGACACGCTACCGGCCGCCAGGATGGCGGCCTGAAATGCAGTGTGGGGATCCATCTGTTCTCTCCTCAGGCCGACGAAGTCGTCGGCGACCGCCGAGGCGGTTTCGATCATACGGGGGCGTCTTCGCTCAGCCCCTCGAACGTGCGGATCAGGCTGCGGATGGCCGTCGGCGGGTGGACGCCGAACGCGACCTTGAGCGGATCGGTCGGCGCATGCACTTGCAGGATCGTTTCGAGCCTGTTGACGTGCTTGGTGTCGGCCCAGATCGCCTCGATCACGCGGACGAGGCGTTCGTTGTATAGGGCGACGGCGGCCTCAACATCGGCGTCGGTATCGGCGTGGCAGATCGCCAGATCGTAATCTGCCTCCCAGGTTTCGACCTGGGGCAGCATCTTGCGGGTCTCCAGCATGTGGAGCTTGCCGCTCTCGTCGATCACTGTGGCTTCTCCTCAGGCAGCGGGATTGCTGCGACCCCTTGCGGGGTTTCGTCAGATCACCTCCAGGCCGCGAGCCCGAAGGGTGCGCAGCCCGTTCATGAGCAGGTTGATCTGCATCATGCGGAAGGCGTAGGCATCGACCTCGTGGGCGAAGTATGCCACGACGCCGTCGCCGTCACTCACGGCCCACCAGCCCAGCGGCCAGCGGGCTTGCGCCTTCGACGGGGCGTAGTCCCGATCTTCGGGCGACATGACGGAGATCTCCGTCAGGCCATCGCCCAGGTCGAACGTGATGTCCGACATGGTGACCACTGCGGTCATGCCGCCACCATGAGGATCAGTTCCTCGGCGCCATAGACGCTGTCTTCGCCGCAGGACTCGCACGGATACCCGCGCGCGTCCGGCTCGACTCCGTCGTGCTCATGGCCACACGCCATGCAGAAGCCGGGGTTGTCGAGCGTGGTCATGGATCCTTCGTAAGCTGCCGCGATCTGCTCGACGGTCAGCTTGGCGGGGAGCTTCATGATGCTTCTCCTCAGGGCCACGGGATGTGGCCGACCGGCTGAGCCGGTTTCAGTAGTCCGGGCTCTCGCCCAGGTCGTCGCGATCGTAGCCATCGACCTTGTCGGCGATGCGCTTCTCGCGCTCTCGGCGGGCGGCGTCACCGCGGCGGTGCTTTTCGTCCGCCACAGCTTTCCGCTTGGCCTCGTCGGGCCAGGGCAGGCGCACGGTGCCGTTCCGATAGACGTTACGGCCCTTGCGCCTGACCTTCCCGAGGAAGGCGCCGGAGACCCCGTCGGAGTCGCACTGGATCACGTCGAGCGTGAAGGTGTGCTGCTGCTTCGACTCGCCGTAGCTGTCGGCGATCACCTTGGCGATGATGGTCCGATTGCCGATCGGCTTCGCCCGTTTTCCCGGGCGCGCGCGGCCGAACGCGTCTCCGTCGAACACCGCCTCCGTGAACCGGATGGTGTCTCCGACGACGACGTCGCCGGTGCAGTCGATGGCTTTGGCCCACTCGTCCATCTTGTTTCTCCTCAGGCCGGCGGGATGCCGGCGACCCGCGTGGCGGGTTTCAGTGTCGCAGAGCGATGTCGATGATCTCGCGCGCCTGCTCTGCGGTCATGCCGCGCGGCGGAAAGCCGCCGCGGTTGAGCCATTCGCGAAGGTCGATCGCTATGGATCGGGCCGTCGATCGAAGGCCGGCATGCAGGGCCTCGTTCAAGAGGTCCATGGCGGCGGTCGGGTCCATCAGGGGCCGACCTCTGCGATGGCGATCTTGATCTCGTCGGCTGACATCGGCGCTGGGCCGGTGCTCATCTTCTTCTCCTCAGGCGGCGTGATTGCCGCGACCCGCATCAGCGGGTTTCGCTCAGGCTCTCGACCCGGGTGCGCGGGTGCGCGCACACGAAGTCGACGAACTCCTGGTCCGGGAGGTGTTCGAGGCGATCCAGCTCGCGCAGGTGCGCCTGGGTCGGCCCGAAGTATCCGGTGTCAGTGCGCATGTGCTCGTCCAGCACCACCGTCTTGCGGCTCTCGTTCAGGACGAAGATGCCGTTGCACTCCGACCCGATCAGGCCGAAGGCGTTGTAGGCGGTCGCGTAGCCGATGATGAAGTTGTCGGTCTTGACGCGACGGCGCCGCAGGTGATCGGGGGATGCGTAGTGGTAGTTGGCGATGCGGTGAGCAATCGGGCTGTTCATCGTGCTTCTCCTCAGTGCCGGCGAGACGCCGGCAGACGCCCTAGGCGGGCGTTTCGAGATGCTGCTTCACCAGACCGAGAAACTCGGCCCACCACGCCGCGGTTTTGGTGTGGCGACCAAGGCGGACGCGGCAGCCAACGGCGGGCTTGCCGATGATGCTCGCGGAGCGATGGCAAAGGGCCAGCGTATCCCAGCCCGACGGCACGCTCGATATGTCGTGGATGTGCTGGATCTCGGCCGCGAAATCGATGTCCTCGAAGGACACGTCAAATTCGTGCCAGGGGACAGCGCTCACGATCTCGCGGTTCCGGGTGTCATCCAGTGCGATTCCGTCGGCCGCTGACGGCGGCAGCGCCGCGCCAATGGCGCAGCGGCACCCGGTGGCGGGGTCGACGTACATGACGTCGATCTCGGACCATTCCGCGGGCGTCTTGCCGCAATTCGCCAGACGGCCATCGCGGGCCGCCTGAAGTGCGGCCTCGACGATCATCATGTTGGTGATGATGTGCATCAATCTCTCCTCAGGCCCGCGGAGTTGCGGGCGACCCCGGGTGGGGTTTCGTCAGGCAGGCCCGAGCCTCAGGAGTTCCCGAAGCTCGATCCTGTCGAACTCGTTGCTGCAGGCGGCGTCGTGAAGGTCCTGAAGCCGCTGGATTCCCCAGGGATCGGGCACCTCGACGAGGCGCCAGATCTGGCGCAGATCCGCCACCCGGCCGATCAGGCTCCCGATGGTGTCCCCATCGGGGTTGTCCGGATCGGCGGGCTTCTCCAGGAGCCCGTGCTGCAGCAGGAAGGCGCCGATGACACACACGGTCATGCGGCAGTGCGCCGGAGCGGTGCGCGCCGCCCGATAGTAGCAGTGGGGGGCGTCTTCCCCTGCGAGCGCCTGCAGGTCGACTTCATCACCGCCATGAAGATGCACATCCCGCGCAGCGGCGATGACGGCTTCTGGCGTCATGATGGGTTTCGTCATGCTGACCTCCAAAAAAGATGAGCCCGAGCACAGGTGGGTCACCGTGTCGGGCTCATCAGGCGGCATGATTGCCGCGACCGCCTATCAGGCGGTTTCGTTGTCGCGAAGGTGGCCGGCGTGTCGCGCGATCACCTCTTCCCGAAGGTCGTTGCTGCCGCGCGCCACGAACACTGGCGTGTCGTGATCTTGCCGCACGATCATCTCGGAGTAGGCGACGTACCGCAGCTTCTCGTGGCCGGCGGCGACGACGAGGAACACCTCGCCGTCCTGCAGGTGTTGGCGCATCTCGGCGGCGAACTGGTCGAGGTTGGCGTCATCGACGTGGCGCCACTCGCCAGCGTCCTCGCCTTCGCCGATGTCCACCTTCGGGTGGGCCGACGGGTACTGTTCGTACCCGCCGAAGGCGAAGGCGTCGCCTTCCTGCCACAACTCGATGTCATCGCCGAAGCGATACTGGGCGAACCAGTCGCGGAACGCCGCCGGGTCGCGAACCATGAACACGTTGGAGCGCACGGCTCCATACATATCGGACATGGGTTCTCCTTCAGGTTTCGCCTCCTGCCAGAGAGGCTCGTCAGGCGGCTTATGGCTGCCGCGACCGCCGGGTGGCGGTTCAGGCGCTCGGGGGTTCGTTCGGCGCCTTCTGGTAGTCGGGGTGGAGGACCGGGATCGTCCCGCTCAGGGGCGCGTCCCGGTCGAACAGGATGTAGTCGCAGCCGGCGGCCTTGGCGATCCGGAAGATGTTGAGCATCTCCTCGGGAACACCCAGGCCGCGGGCCGCGGCCTCGTCTTCGTTGATCCAGACGAGCCACCCGTACTCGACGGGGTCAGCGGACATTGGCCCGCCGCGTCCGGCGTCGAGCATTTCGATCGTCTCGGCCGACAGATGGGCCGTGGACAGATCGTAGAACCTGCGGACGTGCGGGTCGTCCGCGGAGGACTTCGCCCCGTCGGTCGGGTCGACCTCGGTGTATTCGTAGGGCGAGATGTCCTGCGCCCCACACTCGGGGCATTCATCATCGCATGCACAGCTCCAGGTGTCGTCCCACTCGTGGTCGCACATGGGGCAGCGGTAGCGATTGAGGAACAGGGGTTCATCTTGTTCCGTGTCGGACATGGTTCTCCTTTCCAGGGTTTCGCGCTTGCTGAAGGCGCTCGTCAGACGGCTTGACAGCTACCGTGACCGTCGAGGCTAAGCCTCGACGACCTCCGCCTCGTTCAGGGAGTAGTAGTCCTCCCCGTTCTCGGCGTGGCGGGCGAAGTATGCGGCGATCGCCGTCTGGGGGTCGTCCGGGATCGCGCCGCCGCTCTCCTTCCACTCGTTCTTGACGAATGCATGGAGCGACTTGATCGCGGTTTCGATGCCGGCGTGGACCTCGACGGTGGGGCCGTACTTGGTGTCGATCGTGAGGACGAAAACTTTCACGGTTCTCTCCTTCCAGGGTTTCGCCCTCTGCCAGAAGGGCTCGTCAGGCGGCTTGTGGCTGCCGCGACCGCCCGGCTATGGCCGGGCAGCGGCTCAGGGCGGCGGAAGCGAGTCCGCCAGCGCGATGGCCTGCTCGATGCGGGCCCGCGCGCCGTCGTTTTGGCAGACCTCCAGGATCTCCCGGAGGCCCAGTTCGACGCGCCCTGGCTTGAGGT
>ERZ724505.1023-NODE-1023-length-16052-cov-5.240045_pt1 | contig 16052 bp, 16 predicted proteins | sample MGYA00376038_ERZ724505 | MGnify/ENA primary metagenome ERZ724505 (study PRJEB28724, sample SAMN07190884) | wastewater metagenome | isolation source: effluent of sewage treatment plant in Hong Hong | place: Hong Kong | collected 2016-03-17 ... | reverse complement strand
CGATTCGTTGAACCCAAATATAACACGCGATTATGCAAAGAGGCATGGGTAAAGGCTACCGCTGGTTCTAGTAGCTTACTGGAACGGGGAAATCACAAGTCTACACGAATAGAAAAGACCTCTTACGAGGTCTTTTCTGGCACCTTATTGAGATTACTCTCATTAAGGTAAGGGTATTCTAGCAAAATAAGGCCTACTGTCAATACATATATTTTGAGCAATTTTAGAGTTACTATTTATAACGTTGAGTTTTGAAAGGATTTCTAATGAAGATAGAAATTGTTGGCGCAGGATGTGAAAACTGCAAAAAAATGTATGAGATTGTTAAGTTAATAATTGATAAACACAGGCTAACGCATGAAATAGAATATTTGAGCGGTACAGACGGTATGCGAAGACTTATCGAACTTAATGTTTTACAAGGTCCGGCCATGGTAATTAACAATACTGTTACTTTAATAGGCTCTTCCACAGACAGCAATAGAATTGAAAAGGCAATACTTGCAGTAAGTAACTAACCGTTTCTAATTATAGCTATTGCTGTAAGCATAATTGATCCGGCTCGTGTACAATATAAACTTGTTTCTGTACTTCAACTTGGTAGAATAGCTAGGTGAATCTATCAGCTACAGATAAAACAATCCTTAAAATTATAAAGGCGGAAGAAAAAAGACAGAAAACTACTCTTCAGATGATCCCGTCTGAAAATTTTACATCCAAAGCAGTTATGGAAGCAGTAGGCTCAGTCTTAATGAATAAGTACACCGAGGGATATGCAGGAAAAAGGTATTATCAAGGCGCTAAGTTGTACGACGACATAGAAAAGCTAGCTATTGAAAGAGCCAAAAAAGTGTTTGGGGTAGAATATGTCAATGTTCAACCCTACTCCGGATCCCCTGCTAACATGGCTGTATATTTTACATTACTAGAGAAACAAGATAAAGTTCTTGGCCTATCGCTTCCTTTTGGCGGACATCTTACTCATGGACACCCGGAAGTGACTTTCTTAGGTAGATATTTTAATACAATACAATACAGAACCGATGCTCAAGGTTTCTTAGATTATACAGAAATTGAAAGGCTAGCACTTGAACATAAACCTAAGATAATTATCTCCGGAGCAACTGCATACCCAAGACTAATAGATTTTGAAAAGATAGGAAAGATTGCAGATATGATCGGGGCTTTCCATATGGCAGATATCTCACACATTGCCGGTCTTGTTGCAGCTAACGTCCATCCATCGCCTGTGGATTTTGCCCATATTGTTACATCAACCACGCACAAGACACTGAGGGGACCAAGGGGAGCCATGATCATGATCACTAAAAAAGGAATAGATAAAGATTCGGATCTACCATCTAAGATAGACAAAGCAGTATTTCCAGGCCTTCAAGGAGGACCTCATAACAATACTACAGCAGGTATTGCGGTAGCACTTCTCGAAGCACAATCACAAGAGTTTAAAAAATATGCCAAGCAAATTGTGCTAAACGCACAAGCTCTATCGAATACATTGAAAGCATTCGGCTTTAAACTACTAACCGACGGCACCGATAACCATCTGATACTTATTGATCTTAGCAACAAAGGTGTTGATGGTTGGTGTACTGCATGGGCTTTAGAGTTCGCAGGAATTATAGTCAATAGAAACTCAGTGCCGTTTGACAAAAACTCCGCTTTTTACCCATCAGGTATAAGACTTGGAACACCTGCTCTTACAACTCAAGGGCTTAAAGAAACACATATGAAAGTAATTGCAGAACTTATAAACCGAACAGTTGAGGCCTGTATTCCCTACCTTGGGCAGGCAGAATTAGACAATGCTACAAGAAAAAATTTCAAAATGAAAATCTCAAAAGATAAATCTATAAAAGCTGTTGCAAAAGAAGTAAGCGGACTACTTAAGACTCTGGTACCTTAAATACATTAATCGAGTATTTAAAAATACCTGCAAGTATCAGGTCATACATTAAATACCCAGAAACCGCAGTTGACAGGAATCTATCATTAAAAACTTTTAGCAAAAACTTACCTAGAATATTATGTCTAAAAAGTGCATTCTTTGCCAACCACTCATATCTTTTTGCAGTAGGGATAATTTGTTTTGTCACATCTTGCTCGAATGTGCAAGTAAATCCTGCATTCACTGCATACGAGCTTACCTCTGTCAGTGTCTCAAATCTTGTAACTGCCATCCCTTTTTCCAATAGCTTTTTTAATGTCAATACGTCCTTCCCAAGCTCCCCCTCAGGTAAAGATGCGTAACCGTCAAACACGACAAAAAGGCCATTAGGCTTTAAAACACGTCTGACCTCTTCAAATACATTTGCTTTTTTTTCCGAATGACACAGTGCTTCAATAACAAACACCAAGTCAAATGATTTTTCCTTGTAGCTATACAGATTATGATAATCCATAAACTCAGCAACTAGGTTTGTATTAGCATATTTAGACACATGTACAGGGTCAAATTGGCCTTTGGGTAAGTCGGTAACAGTAAACCTCACACCTGGAAACTTCTTGGAAAGATAAAGTGAGTTAGCGCCCGTACCACCCCCAAGCTCCAGAACATCTTGAAAATGATTATTAACTATCAGATTATTTACAAGCTCTGCCTGAGCAAACGTGTCATTCTTATTGTATTTACCGGTTTTTGAAAGTCCCATGTGCACAAAACCGTTTGCATCATGAATCCATTTATATGCCTTCTTATTCTTCTTATAATAATCTTGGATACCTTCTATATCAGAAGATTTGATTAAAAAAGCATCGATATCAAAGAGGCTTTTTATCCTAGCAAGTTTATACGACAGTGTGTGGTACATTGGGTTAAATGTTTTGAGGTTTTATAAAGTCTTAGCTTTCTTTTCTTTGACTCTGGTTGCAGCTTTACCTAGTTTATCCCTGAGATAGTACAGTTTTGCTCTTCTCACTTGTCCGGCTCTTACGACTTGGACTTCGCTAATATTAGGTGAATAAGTTGGGAAGATTCTCTCCACTCCGATACTTCCAGCACCGATTCTTCTGACAGTAAAGGTCTTGGAGACACCCTCTCCCTTTTTACCTATAACTATGCCTTCAAATGGCTGAAGCCTCTCTTTATCCCCTTCTTTTATCTTGTACATAACCTTAACGGTGTCACCAACATTAAAGGTTTTTGCGATGTCCATATCCATACGAACCAATTTACCAGATTATTAGCTTTAAATCAACATTTGCAAATAATTACTTTTTAGCTGCAGAAGCTAAAACTTTAGCTCCCATTTTCATTTTAAGCCCATTGTCTCCTAAGGTTATCTCTATCTTAGACCCTTCAGTTATGTCTTCTGAAATGAGAAGACTTGAGATGACATTCTCAATCTCTTTCTGAATTAACCTTCGGATAGGCCTTGCACCATATTCCTCGCTAAAACCATGCGTCACTAGATAATCCAAAGCCTTTTCATCAACTACAATTTCCACCTGATGTTCGGTTAAAAGAAGCTTCGTCTTCTCGATCTCTCGCTTAGCTATCTCTCGGATACTTGCCTTATCCAAACTCTGGAAGACAATAACTTCATCGATTCGATTCAAAAACTCAGGCCTAAATTTATCTTCAAGTGCCTTCTTCACTTTCTTCTCAAATTCATCGTTTGCAAGAAGCGATTTACCAACAGATGCAAATCCAATGTCAACTTGGCTTAAATATTCAGAACCAACATTAGACGTCATAATCAGTATTGTGTTCTTGAAATCGACAGTCCTACCCTGACCATCTGTAAGCCTGCCATCCTCCATTATCTGGAGAAGAGAGTTAAAAACATCAGTATGAGCTTTTTCAATTTCATCAAGTAGTATGATAGAGAAAGGCTTTCTTCTAACAATTTCTGTTAATTGTCCGCCTTTATCAAAGCCGATATATCCGGGAGGAGAGCCTATCATTCTACTCACAGAATGCTTTTCCATATACTCACTCATATCTAGTCTTACAATCATATCCTCATTACCATACATAACCTCAGCCAACGCTTTGCACAATTCTGTCTTACCAACTCCTGTCGGACCTAAGAAGAGAAAGGATCCAATTGGTCTTTTTGGGTTCTTCAGGCCCGCACGAGCTCTTCTTATAGCATCGCTTAATATATGTATTGGTGCATCTTGCCCAACAATTCGCTGTTTTAACCTCTCCTCCATATGCAGTAATCTTTGCTTTTCTTCAATACTTAGCTCCGTTAGCGGAATACCTGTCATCTTTGACATAATAAGTGCTATATCTGCTTTAGTAACTTCAGGTATTTCTTCAAGCTTAGTTTTAGTCCATATTTCAACAAGTTCCTGTTTTACTTCCTCTAGTTCAGCTATTCTTTGCTGTAATTGAGCCTTTTGTTCCCCATCATTCATGTCCCGTAACTCATCTTTTAACTTTTTAAGATTTTCTTCTGCCTGTTTTAAATTCTCCGGTTCTTTAACTTGAGTCAGTCTTTTATAAGCACCAGCCTCATCTATTACGTCAATTGCTTTATCGGGTAAAAACCTATCACTAATATATCTTGCTGACATCGTTACAGCTGAAGAAATTGCCTCGTCTGAAATCTTCACATGGTGGTGTTTCTCATAGTTTTCTCGCAAACCTTCAAGTATTTGAATGGTTTCTTCATGTGTCGGTTCGTTAACTTTAACCGGCTGGAATCTTCTTTCAAGAGCAGCGTCTTTTTCAATATGTTTTCTATATTCATCTATAGTAGTTGCCCCCACCATCTGAAGTTCTCCACGAGCTAGCGCAGGTTTTAAAATATTTGCAGCATCCAAAGCACCTTCTGCGGTACCTGCGCCTACTACTGTATGAAGTTCATCCATAAAAAGGATGATCTTACCTTGAGCATCGACAACCTCATTAATAATATCCTTTAGCCTACCTTCAAATTGACCTCGATGTGAAGTTCCTGCAATAACTGAAGCAAGATCAAGAGCAAAAACTCGTTTATCTCTAAGAGGCTCCGGAACCTTACCCTGCACAATTCTTTGAGCCAAGCCCTCAGCTATAGCTGTTTTACCAACACCGGGTTCGCCAATTAACACAGGATTATTTTTGGTCCTCCTAGATAAAATGTGAACTACTCGCTCTATCTCGTCTTTTCTCCCAATCACAGGATCAAGCTTTTCTTTCCGAGCAAGCTCTGTTAAATCTCTACCGTATTTATCCAAAATGGAAGTGTTATTTTGTGCTTCTTTTTCTATTTCGTTATAACAGATTTCACATAAAGCAATGTATACCTGTCTGCCGTCTATTATTCTTGTTGTGGGGATTGTTGCAGGTCTTTGACCGCATCTATGACATATAACCATGTTTATAAATTAACACAAACTAGCACTCGTGTAAATAGATTGCTACTCAGTGTTCCCACACATCGCCTACAAATGGATCAGATGCAACAGGTACTTTCTTTAAAAACAGCTGTCCTGCCCGAATCATTTCATCTCTAAGAACGGGTGCAAAATCTTCTGCTTGATCTTCTCTTACTTCGCATACTATTTCATCGTGTACTGTCAGTATTATTCCCCCATCCACCCCCTCTTTTTTCATTTTTTCTTGAACAAATACAAGGGCATATTTTATTGCATCAGCATTTGTACCTTGGATCGGGTGATTTTTAGATTGACGTTCGATGTTTGAAATTTTTTTTCTATAATCCGGGTCAGTTTTATCAGGTTTAGTATACCATCGTTTTCTGCCTGCAGGAGTCATACTATAACCATTGCGAACAGCGTCGGCAGCTTGCCTGTCAAGAAATGACTTAACACTTGGATAGCTCGAGAAATACTTATCGATTAGCCCCTGGCTTTCCTCTTGTGAGATCTCTTTGCCAGTCTCACCTTTTATTCTGGTAATTAGTCCTACTGCACCCATACCGTACATCAAACCAAACCCAATTGGTTTTGCCATCTGCCTTAGTTCCGGATACAATTTCTTGAAATCTTTGGTGTATTCTTTATTAAACATTAAAGAAGCTGTATAGGAATGTATGTCTAGACCTTCCTTTAAGGCTGTGATCATTTTTTCATCCCCTGAAAGGTCCGCGAGTATCCTCATTTCAAAGTTTGAATAATCTGATACAACAAGTTTATTTCCTGACTCGGGGTTAAAGCATTCTCTAAAAGGAGCATCGGCAGAGTTTCTTGGAATTTGCTGTAAATTCGGATCTTGGCAAGCAAATCTACCGGTAGCAGCGCCCATTTGAATCAAATGAGGATGAATTCTTCCGGTTTTTTTATTTATTTTCACGAGTAGAGATTCACCAAATGCGGAAATAAGTTTTTCATAACCTCTATATGATCTAAGTATTTCTGCAATAGGATGTTTGACTTCCGAGAGTATTGCATCTCCGGTTGATGCAACATTTAGCCTTAATTTATTATTAAATAAATCCATTAACTGCTGTTGACTATTTACATTTATTACATCAGCCTCATTTCCGAACAAATCAGTACGCGAGTAACCGTAGAGAGGTCTGATTGTGTCTTGAAAAGTCTGGGCTACTTCTTCTCGTTTTACCTGTAAGTTTCTAATGATCTCTTGCCATTTTTCTTTATTAATATATATGCCTTTAAGTTCAATCTCCGCTACAACTCTTAACACCGCAAACTCCAACTTCGCAATATTTACTAAATTCTCATCCGATAATTTCTTAAGCTGTGCCTTAAATATTGGAAACAAAATCAAAACGTCAATTGCGCCATATTTTAGCTGATCTAGCGATATCCTCATGTTTTTGGGTTGATCTGCAAAAGATTGCTGCAAGTCTTTATCAATGGTCACATCAGGAAACCATCTGTTTGTTATTACATCCAGTCTAAATCTCACCCCGAGACCTGCAAATAAAACCATATCAGCGAGCATGATGTCGAAAATGTTATCCATCTCAACACCATAGTGTATTTTTAAAAATTTATAATCAAAAGAGCCGTTCTGTAACAATTTTACTTTTGTTCTATCTTCAAGTATTTGTTTAAAGAGAGGAAGAACTTTTAAGTCAACTTTTCTCGTGTCAAAAAGAAAACATTTTGATTCTGTTGCAATTTGAACAAGAAACATATCTCCGGTATACGGATCCAAGCTGTTTGTTTCAGTATCCACAGAAAGTACCTTTTCTTTTTCTAGCTCTGCTAAAACAACAGAAGCTCTCTGGGTACTAGTTATATATTCAAGCTCAGGATTTTTTAGGTCAAATTTAAAATCCATAATAACTATTATATAGGTATTCCGGTTTTATTTGAGCAATTCTTGTAAGAGTGTTTTCACTGTCTCGGGACTTGCCTTACCACCGGCTTTCTTCATTACCTGACCGACAAGAAACATAAGGGAAGCTTGCTTACCTGCTTTATAATTTGTAACAGCGCTTTCGTTCTCTTTCAGTACGCCACGAGCTAGTTCTGTTAATACAGTTGTATCTATTTGACTATTAGGAGCAAAATAGATTGCAACAATTTCATCAACTGTAAGATTGCGAGCATCTTGCTTATTAAGAAGTACGTTAGCTGCCTTTTGAGGTGTAATGTCCCTTGCTACTAAATCCATAAATAAAGCAAGTAAACACTTGTTTTCAAATTTTGAAAGAGTTTGGGCGCTATCTCTTGTTAGATCGAAGTCTTTTATAAGACTTGCCTGTTTCTGTTTTGGTAGCTCAGGTAGGAATTGGGACAGACTTTGAATATAATCTTCATCAAATTCCATTGGAGGTATATCCGGTTCCGGGAAATATCTGTAATCATGTGCGTCCTCTTTACTTCGCTGAGAGACAGTTTTACCACTGGCTTCGTTAAATCCTCTATTCTCCTGTAGGACCGTGCCACCGCTATCAAGAATTTCTGCCTGCCTTACCATTTCCGCTTTGACAGCTTTTTCCATAAATCTGAAGGAGTTAATATTCTTAATCTCAACTTTGTATGCCGGGTATATATTTGCATCTTCCATCTCTTGAGTTCTAAGAGAAATATTGGCTTCAAGTCGCATCTGACCCTTCTCCATGTCAGCATCAGAGATATCGCAAGCTTTAACAATCTCATAAATATTTTTACAAAACTCAACTGCATCCTCACTAGATCTAAAATCCGGAGCTGTGACTATCTCAATAAGTGGCATGCCGGATTTATTGAAATCAATTAATGTTTTGCCACCCTCATGAGTTGACTTGGCTGTATCTTCCTCAAGATGAACACGTTCTATGTGTATTAACTTCCCGTCCGCCAAAGTTAACTTCCCATTTTCACAAAAAGGTAATTCGTACTGGCTGATTTGATAACCTTTGCCTAAATCAGGATAAAAATAATGTTTGCGATCAAACATTGATTTTCTATTAAGAGTACATGTAAGAGCAAGGCCTAGGAGTTGTGTTTTCTTTATGGCATCAAGACTAGGTACAGGCAAAGCTCCCGGTAGACCAAGACAAGTAGGGCAAGTATGGGTGTTCGGTGCATCGTCGTAGAAATTACTATCGCATGCACAAAACATTTTAGTTTTTGTTTTGACATGCATGTGTATTTCAAGACCTAGTACTAATTTATAGTTTTGATTAATCATATTTTTTGTTTTAAAAACCTCAGTCCTTCTCTTAGATCGTTTACTGCATCTTTTACAGCAAAGTGCGGAACTTTAAATAAAGCTTCATGGACAAGATTATTTCGCATTTTATGCGCTTTCCATATTTTATTGTATAAATCATCTCTAAAAAGATGCCTCCCGTTTTTCAATCTTTCTCCTAAATTTTCCCCTAAAACAAGATCTTTAAGAGCTATGTCTAAACTTCTATCAGCACTTATCAAAGCTTGGGTTAGCTTGGCTGGACCACCCTGTTCGAGCAAAGCATCAATTACATCCCATTCTTTTTTTATAATCAGAGAGGCATCAAAAGATACTTCGCTTGGTTTTGGAGCAAATAGTCTTTTAAGCAAATCAAATATCATAATTCAACCGATTCCCTATGAAAGTAAGTTTGAGTCTGATACAAACTTGCGGGTGTGAGGACGCTTTCTTCTTTAAATCTGGGGCCTATTAATTGATAACCAACCGGTAGATTTTTCACAAAGCCACACGGCACACTTACTGCACATAGACCTGCAATGGCACTTGGCTCGTATAGAATATCCATCATTTCACCAAACATTGGAGACTCCTCAGATTGCCCAACCTTAAGAGCAGTAACAGGCATTGACGGCCCAAACAACACATCCACCTTTTCAAATGCTTTATTAAAATCATTAATTATCAAAGTTCGTACCTTCTGAGCTTTTGTATAGAACTGATCGTAATAACCCGAGCTTAATGTATAAGAACCAAGCAATATTCTTTTTTTATTCTCTGTATTAAAGACTTCGCGAGGACTACCGTACCTTATACCATCAAATCTTCCTAAGTTAGATGACACCTCTGACCTTTGCAGAATCGTATAAACAGCAATAGAATATTTAGGATCCATGAGCTCTATATCAATAACTTCGGCACCCATGTTTTCAAATACTCTAAGCGCGTCCAAAATGCGTGCTTTAACATCCTCGTCCATCTCACTTACAAAATAAGAACGTGCAACACCAATTCTTTTACCCCTGAGATCGGACCCGGCTAGAAGCTCTGAGTAATTAAAATTTATCTCCTCGGAAGAAGAAGTGGCGTCATGTGGATCATTGCCGGCAATTATTTCAGCTACATACGAGCAATCAACTATCGATTTACCAATGGGTCCGGGAGAGTCAGTTGAGGAGGCCATAGCAATTACACCGTACCTACTAACCCGACCATAAGACGGCTTAAAACCGGAAACACCGCACCAAGAAGCAGGACCTCTAATACTGCCGGCAGTTTCGCTTCCAATTGCAAAAACGGCTAAATTAGCTGCAACTGCTGCTGCAGAACCTCCTGAGGATCCGCCTGCAACTCTAGTTAAATCCCAAGGATTTAAAGTAGTCCCGTAGTCAGATGTTTCCGTAGACGACCCATGTGCAAAGGCATCCATATTGGTCTTTCCTAAAAGCACAGCACCTGCACTTTTCAATTTTGCTGTTACAGTTGATTCGTACGGAGGTATAAAGTTAGCTAATATTTTAGATGAAGCTGTTGTTGCTATCCCATAAGTACAAAAGTTATCTTTACAAGCATATGGAACACCAAGTAAAGGTTTATCAACAAATGCTTCTTCACCATTTTGCGTAATCAAAAGATCGGCAGCACGAGCATTTTCCAACGCACTGTCTTTAAGTATAGAAAGGTAAGCGTTTATCTTTGGGTTCACTCTTTCTATACGATCAAGATATACCTGGGTAAGTTCTACAGATGTAAAGCGTCGTTCTTTTAAACCCTCAAGAGTTTCTAGTAATGTAAGCTTATGAAGTTCCATTAGTGCCCTCTATCAAAAACTCCTTTGGTTGCAAACTTGTCTTTAATACGACTGCTTGCGTTCTGCAAAGCCTCATCTTGTGCGAGAGTGGCCTGCATACCTTTAGTTTGAAAAACATTAGTAAGTCCCGTGACTTGAAAGGTGGGTTGGATATCTTGCGTATCAATCTCATCAAGAATTTTGATGTACGCAACTGTATCCGCAAAAACTTGGGTAAAAAAATCCATTTCATTATCAGTTAGGTTGATATTACTTAGTTTAGCTATGCGCTCAACATCTTCTCTTGAAAATGAACTTGTCTTGGCCATTAACCTATGTTAAACAATAATTTACCTTTTGCAACACTTTCATATTTAGTATAGAAAGAATCTCATGGCACTATCTGAAAACAGGGGTCATACAGAATTTAGTCATGAAATACTTTATCAAGAGCTAGCTGATGTTTATCAAGTTTTCTTGAATCTATTTCCGGAAGGCGTACCACTACTCTCACAGTACCTTGATGATATGAGCAGGTTACTTAAAACCTCCGAGTCACCGGTACAAGAAAATCCAATTATTGCCATGCACGCTGCACATAACTATATATCGAAGCTAAGAGCTCCTATACCTCCATGCTACTACAATCAAGAACCAGCAGCTCGTCTTGTAGAATCTGTGCTTCGTAAGCTCAACTACGGTGATTTGGTAAAAAAACAGGCGGGCTATGATTCTCCAAACTATGCAAACATCACAGTGATACTGATTGAGAAAGAGAGGCACTTTCTGACAAAGGGAGTGGAAATAGGAATTGAACAAACTTGTGCAGTTATCGACGCCTTGAGAATGTCCTTAAACCACCCTACATCGCATTCAGACGTTTAATTCTTTCCTCAATAGGAGGGTGAGTATCAAACAGTGATCTAAATGCGCTACTCTTAAATGGATTGGCGATAAACAAGTGAGCAGTTGCAGTATCTGCTGTAGTTAAAATGTTTTCATCACCTGCTATCTTTGTAAGAGCATCCGCAAGTCCTTTAGGATATCTGGTTAAAAGAGCGCCTGATGAATCTGCAAGGTACTCTCTATTTCTACTTATTGCTAGTTTAATGAGAGTTGCAACAATTGGGCTTATTACAAGCATGACAATACCAAGTATTAAGAAAATCGGACTATCTTTATTCTCTCTATTGGAAGATCTAAACATATTCATTCGAAAAAACATATCAAATAAAATGGTGATAGAACCTACAAGAACCCCCACTACAGCCATAAGCCTAATATCGTAATTTCCAATATGAGATAATTCGTGAGCGATTACCCCCTCGAGTTCTAATTTATCCAGTTTTTCAATAATACCTGTTGTAAAGCATATAGCACTATGGTTGGGATCCCTGCCTGTTGCAAAAGCATTAATTGCTGGGGAATCAATCAGATAAACTTTAGGCTTTGGAAGTCCTGCGCCAATACATAGATTTTCAACTAGATTATGCGCATATTCTGACTCGCTAATAGGTAGCTCTCTAGCACCGTTTGCTGCAAGTACTAGTTTGTCAGAATAATAGTATCCGCCAAAGCCGGAAACAATTGACAAACCTACTGCCCAAATATAAAAAATTGGATTGTCGCCAAAGAAGGCTTTACCTAATACAAATCCAAGCGCGCTAATAAACAGAATAAAGAACGTTACAATCATCACTGTAGCTCTCTTATTAGCTGCTACTTGAGTATAAATAGTTCCGGACATAAGGAGTTTGCTTAAAATGCTACTTTAACAGATTCACGTTCGCCCTCTTTAGCTTCAAAAAAAGCCTCCTCTTTAAAACCAAAGAGTGACCCTATGATATTACTTGGAAAAGTTACAATCTTCATATTATAGTCTCGCACAACAGAGTTATAGAACTGTCTTGAATATGCAATCTTACTCTCAGTATCGGAGAGTTCATTCTGAAGGTTAGCAAAGTTATTTGAAGCCTTTAAATCAGGGTATGCCTCTGCTACAGCAAACAAACTCTTTAAAGCAGATGTCATCATATTATCGGCAGCTGCTGCTTCCGCAACACTGTTGGCACCAAGAATCGCACTTCTAGCCTTTGTTACATTTTCAAAAACCTGCTTCTCGTGACTCGCATAGCCTTTTACAGTCTCAACAAGGTTTGGGATTAGGTCTGCTCGACGTTTAAGCTGGACATCAATCTGACTCCACGCTTCTTTGATTTTTACCTTAAGTCCTGCAAAGGTGTTGTAAATAAGAACTAAATAAGCAAACACAGCTACTAGAAATATTAATGGGAAAATAAATGTTGTCATGAAGACAGTATACCAAAGTCTTTTAGAAATTGCGCTAGTGGTTTTGTATTGATTATTACGTCTCTGTCGCACCATCCCCTTCTTGCAACATCTACACCAAAGTGCATGTTCTCAAGATCACTGACTGAGTGCGCATCAGTGTTAATGATAAATGAAATACCCATCTTTCTTGCTTCATAAACCAAGTCCTCAGCTAAATCCAATCTTTGAGGATGAGCATTTATCTCTAAGATTTTTCCTTCTTCTTTTACTGCTCTAAGAACTTTTTCCCAATCTAAGTCACAAGGAGGTCTTTTATTAAGCAAACGCCCGGAAGGGTGTCCGATTATCTTAACGTAAGGGTTTCTTATTGCATTAAGCATTCTTTGTGTTATTTGCTCCCTGGTGTCATCAAGTGCTGTGTGAAGCGACGCTATAGTGAAATCAAGCTTTGCAAGTAAATTATTCGGCAAAGCAAGTTCACCGGACTTTAGAATATCTACTTCGTACCCAAACAGTACCCGTATCTTATCCGAGGAACTATTTATTTGCTCAATAATACGTCTTTTTGTTTCTATAATAGATAATAAATTGAACGAGCCGTGAGTTTTAATACTCGGACTGTGATCTGTTATTGCGACGTACTCGTAACCTTTTGACTGAGCAGACTCCACCATAACCGATAATAACTCCTCACCATCAGAATCAGTTGTATGCATGTGCAAATCGCCTCGGATGTCCTGCAAGCTTACTAAATCAGGTAAGTGGTGCTTGGAAGCAAGCAAAACCTCGTCTTTACCTTGCCTTAACTCAGGCGGTATATAGTCAATACCTACAAAGTTATAAAAAGAAGTCTCATCAGCAAACTCATGCAAAGTGTTTCCTTTTTTTATCCCATACTCAGACAGAGAAAGCCCCCGCTCAAGTGCAAAATTTCTCAAAGTTATGTTATGGGCTTTTGAACCTGTAAAGTACTGGGTCATTGCTCCCAAAGCAGAGGTTGAACACACCCTTATATCAACCTGAACGTCATTACTAAGAATAACAGCAGCACGAGACTCGCCTTGCGCAGTTATAACTGCAACCTCCGGAAAAGCTACGAAATAGGAAATAACAGCTTTAGGATTGCTTGTAGCTACTGCGATATCCAAATCCCCTACTGTAGGCTCACGTCTTCTCAAGGACCCTAAAACCGCCACACTTTCTACAAACTCACAAACACGCAAGTACTTGGTAATTCTTGAAGCAACTTGAGCTGCTTTATTCTGTAGCATTCTTTCTTTACTATTTTTGTTTAATCTCTGCTCGTTGAGAGTATCAAGGATTGCTTTTTCTGATTTTTCACCAAAGCCTTCTATTTTTCTAATTTTTCCACTTTCAGCAGCTTGTTTTAAGAGCTCCAGAGCTTTTTCCCTAGTGTTTAGATTAAAAACAGTTGCTAATTTATATGCTTTTTTTGCACCAATTCCTCGTAATCCAAGAAGAGCAAACATCCCCTCAGGTAAGCCTTCTTTGACATCGTCAAAGTCTTTTACTTTGCCTTTGGTAAACAGGCTGTCTAAGTGCTGTGCAAGTGTCCCACCAATTCCGCTAATCTCATTAAGCCTATTCTGTTTCCACAGGTCAAAAACGCTTATTGTAAGGTCCTCAATGGCCGATATAACATTCTGATAGGCCCTGATTCTAAAAAAGCTCACTTGTTTAACCTCCATAGCTGCAAGTACTTCTTTTAGAATCGTAAGTAAGGCTTCATTCGAATACATGTGAGTGGAGGACTTCATAGAATACTGGTATTATAATTAAATTGCGAACAAACATAAACGGTCAATTCATTGACACTAAAAATAGTGTTTGTTAGGATACCAACAACAAAAAAAGTGGGGCCGTAGCTCAGCTTGGTTAGAGCGCTTCCCTGTCACGGAAGAGGTCGCGGGTTCGAGCCCCGTCGGTCCCGCCATACTTAATTTCACTGCCAGAAGTGAATGTCAAAAAATAAAAATAAAAATAAACATGGCAGTATTTCCCTCCAAAACAGTTCAGCTGATTTTACTGAAGTGGTAGATGCTGACAACAGCTCTGTCGACAAAGTCGAAAACTCAGGCATTACTACACACGAAAATCAACAATCCTTACCTTTTGAGTACAGAGAGAGAAACTTAGCTAACGCAATTGCAGTACTTGCTGCATTTTTCTTTGTATTAGGAGTTGGATATTTTGCCTATAAATACTTTATCAACAGTGATTTTGGATTCGGCAAAGGCGTAAGCGAATCTAATCAAATAACTAAAGAGGCAGCATTCACCGTACGCCCAAATGAAGATGTTCAAGAGGCTAATGATCAAAATAGTTACCCTAATATAATGAATGAGCAACAGAATGACTCAAGTAATGAGGTTTTGCAAGAAGCAGCTACAAAAGCTAATGACTCTCAAGCCCAGTTTAATGTCAGAAAAGATTCTAATACAGAAAAAGGGCAGTACTTAGTATGGACGGCAAACGACTACGGCAAAGGAGATATAGATAAAGGCTCTTATGTAGTAAAAGACGGGGACACTCTTTGGGAAATTGCAGAAGGCGTGTACGGAGACGGCTCAATGTGGGTTAATATCCTTGCTGCAAACTCAAATTCAGTCGATTTCTTAGCAAATGGACAACAAGCATTGATATACGCTGGCCAGACTATTACAATACCTTAGGCTGCGGGTGTAGTTCAGTGGCAGAATACGACCTTCCCAAGGTTGAGGTGAGGGTTCGATTCCCTTCACCCGCTCCAATGCCGGTCAGCGGAGCATAAGCACACTATATGTTAACAAATAACCGTATAAAGGTAACTGGAGTATATACAAAAACGTTTTTCAAGGTTCTCGCCGAGTTACTGACCCTACCGGGCCTCTATATACTTTTTGCAATTTTAGTAGCGTTAGTTACTACAACAATCGTTTCAATGGCCGGCTGCTCTCTAGACAACCCAGTTGGCGTTGCACCAGCTCCCGTAACCTGTCCGAAGGGCTTAGCTTACAGCGGTATTGTATATGCTTTAGTCGGCAACCCAATATTACATATCTTTTTTGTGATAATTCCAATAATGCTGATTATTCTCTCACCGATCATACTACTGTGCTGCAGCATTATAAGTATAGTTGTAGTAATGCTCGTGCTAAAAAGCAATACTGAGGCCAGATTCCCTATTATCAGTAGATTGATTATTAAAGTAATAAACTCGTAAGTATGAGGACAGCCAATAGTGAAGGAAGTAGGTTAATAACCTTTATCGTCTTTATCTCTAGTAAGTTTATCCCTATACCCAGTATAAGTACACCACCGGTTGCAGTTAATTGCGCTAACAATATATCACTAAATAAGTTCTGAAAGAGCCCAGCAAAAACCGTAATACCTCCTTGAACCACTAGCATA
>ERZ724505.1022-NODE-1022-length-16056-cov-4.039435_pt1 | contig 16056 bp, 16 predicted proteins | sample MGYA00376038_ERZ724505 | MGnify/ENA primary metagenome ERZ724505 (study PRJEB28724, sample SAMN07190884) | wastewater metagenome | isolation source: effluent of sewage treatment plant in Hong Hong | place: Hong Kong | collected 2016-03-17 ... | reverse complement strand
AGTTTGCCGCCTATCACACCAGGGCTAGCTGGCAACAAGATGACTATACTTGGACAAGGCAACGTGGGAAAACGGGTCGGTGAGCTTGCCGCTGTATTCGGTATGCATGTTACCTACTTCAAGCGTGGCGATGATTTATATAGCGCAGTGCAGGACGCAGACGTAGTAGTTGATACGTTGAGTAGCAATGCTTCGACCGACAAATTATTAGACGACGGGTTCTTCCAGTCTATGAAACAGGGTAGCTACTTCATAAGCGTTACTCGCTCTGAAATTACCGATGAAGACGCTATGCTCAAGGCCCTTGATGAAGGTAGGCTTGCCGGAGTTGCCACCGATTGCGGTGGTATTTTGGTTGGCGACACAGATGATCCGCTGTATCAAAAACTGGTGAATCATCCTAAAGTCTTGGTAACGCCTCATGTTTCTTACAATTCTGAAATGAGCCGGAGAATGGGTGCGGATATTATGATCGATAACGTGGAAGCATGGATTAAGGGTAAGCCACGGAATGTGCTAAACGCATGAGTTGGGTAGCCTACAGTCTGATGATGTTCTTTTCATCGGTGGCGCTGTATTTGACTGTTCGTAAGTCTTCGCTGGTTAAAACACCCGCGTATCTGACTAATCTGGCGATGTTTGCCATTCCACTTGTTGCTTACGCACTACTTGGTGTTATCAATAGCTCATCACTGGCAATTACCTGGTGGCAGGCACTTATCTTAGTGGTTACGGCAGTCGTGTTTGCCTATGGCGCTAACAAAGCTTCGCTCCACGCTATCGATATTGCACCGAATCCCGGTTACAGCTTGGTGTTATCGAAGAGCTATGTGCTGTTCACAACTATCGTGGCTATTACGCTACTTGGCGCAGACTTAACTGTACAAAAGGCCATCGCCATACTGCTGATCGTGGCGTTTTCGGCACTCATTATGGTTACCAAAAAAGGCACGAAAAAAGTTAAAAGCGAGAAATGGATACTGCTATCATTCGGAGCATTCTTTGGATGGGGTATGTTATCGCTGTCGTCGAAATATCTCTTTAACCACGGTGTCGATACGGTAGCATTCCTTATTTACCTTTATGCCCTGGTCACGCTATGTATCATTGCTATCGATAAAGTTAAAGTTAGCAAGATTAAAGAAGTGTCGACACAAGCTAAGTGGTTACTGCTTGGTACCGGTATCTTTTCAACGTGTTTTAACCTTGGGCAGTTTGAAGCGATTAGGCTGGCACCGAATGTCGGGTATGTGAATGCTATTAACGCTGGCTCTATTGCTATGGTAACTGTGTTCGCCGTGCTGTTATTTAAAGATGAGCTAACGACTAAGAAAGCTATCGGGATCCTTGGCGTAACCGTCGGACTGGTATTATTACTTGTATGAGTGACTATAGGGTTATTATTTTTGATCTGGATGGTACGGCAATTCCAAACGTGCCGAACGGTCTGCCTTCCAGGAAGCTTATACAAACCATTGCAGAGAGTAGAGCGAAAATTAAACTTTGTGCCGCTACCGGCCGGCCGATTACTAATGCCAAACCAATCCTTGACGCCCTCGACCTTGATGAGCCTTGCGTGATTTCTGCCGGTACGCAAATTGTGAATCCGAAGACTGGCGAGATTCTATGGGAGGCTAACATTGAAGCAGACGATATAAAAAAGATTCTTACTATTTGCTATCCGTACCATTATGAACTTCTTGTCGGTAACGAGCTTACTGGCGAAGGCACAACAGCCGCCGACAGAGTGATTAATGGCCATGTTAATGTTATGTATCTTATGGGGTGCGCCGAGGCGGACGCCACTTTGATACTTGCGCAGCTGGCAACTATTCCGACCCTAACTGCAGCTGGCGTACTTTCGTGGACGCACGAGGGCGTCGATATTCACATAACGCACCGCGATGCCACGAAGGAACATGCCATTACGGAACTACTCAAAATGCTCAACATCCCCAAAGAAGCAGCCGTTGGGGTGGGCGACGCCAATAATGACATACACCTTTTTAAAGCAGTCGGTCACAAAGTTGCTATGGGCAATGCCACCGACATACTGAAAACCGATGCTGATGAGGTTTGTGACACGGTGGATAATGACGGATTAGCCAAGCTTATCCTGCAATTCACATCGTAGATATTTCATTGTGCTATAGTAAAAATAGCATCAAATAACACAAAAATATGTCAGAACAACTTATTACGCCACCATCTGCGGATGATAACGCCCTAAATACAGATACTGAAGGCTGGCATAGAGTTGCTGATGAATATAAAAATTGGCATCCAGGCCTGCACCCCTATGTCGAAAGCCAGCTGGCTGCGCGAGGCATTGTCCATGCTGCCGAGAATCAGGAGCAAGATAACTCAGCGCCGGATATCGAGCGATTACTCAATGATATTGCTACTGCTACGGATGATCCCGAAGTTCGTAAGGCACTACGCGCAGAGCGCCGCCATGAATCATCACCCGAACTTGAAACGATACTTGATACAGTGATCGGTATTAAATTACAGGCCTTGGAACGTAACGACGATGCTCTATTTAACGCCGCTGGACAGACCGTCATTGCCGCGCACAGCGGAGATGAACAAGCGCAACATATTGCATCAGAAGGACTTGCAACTGCGAGCGTTCACGGCGAGCAACTCCTAAAAAAACGTCAGAAAGAACTACTTGATCTTGGGTATACCCCTCAACAATTAGAAGAGCTGGGCAATCCAGAGCAGCTGGGCTACCAGCATCTTTCCCTTGTTCATGCCACCGATTATTTGCCACGACATCATGAATCAGACGGTCTTCTCCACATTGGTACCTCGTTTGAAGCCACAGGATTACCACGAAACACGCTACATGTAGCCCTGAATCACATGGTCGAGTCGGCTGCCACTTCGAGCGACTGGTCTGCAAAGAAGTTTATAATCGTGGCTCCTTTAGATAAGACCATCGAGCTTAATGGAGAACCTTCTGCGCTCATTGCTCATGATACTTGGTGGGAAGCAGCCCCTCGTAAGGGATTGACACTGGCTGCGGATACCCTTATTGTTCGGCCTGGTACAACAAAACCGGTCAGCGTGTATCCAGAAAGCCACGAGGTTCGCTACAAGAGCCACGACATAACATCAACAGATATAGACGAGTTAGTTGCTATGGCGGACGGTTATGAGTTGAGCCTTTGTGCCACTAAGCTCGGCATAGCTCTTGAACCAGGTACAGAGAAGTCTCGCCAACTAAAAAACACCAGTTTAGAACAGCATATTACCGAGCTTGATACTACGGAGCGTGCGAAAGTTGTTGAAGCGTTACATGCAGCACTTGCAACAAATCGTGATAATGCAGAGGCAATATTTGCCGATATCGCCAAACGCACGGCTGTTCGCAAGGCATTGGAGCTACAGGGTCGAGAAGTCATAGAGCCACTCACTATAATGGAGGGTAGCTTTAGGTCAGAAGATATATCTACCGAATTACATAGGCTACGACGAAATAAGGCTGTACATGGCCACCATTCCAATACAGAGTTGTATTATCTGGAAAAACGCGTCACCAATCTACTACTAAACTCGACCACTACCTTCGATACGGAACGAGACAGCATTCGCCAGCAGATAAAGGATGTGGCCGATGAGCTGTCTATTAAAACCCTGCAGATGTACTATCGTCTTGGTTTATTTTAGTCCGTCCGATACTTACTCTATAGAACAATTTGTGACATAGTATTGACAAGTTATCATACTTATGCTATTATGTAAGTAAGATTGATTCAGTGAGAGGCTTCAATCAAGTACGTAACAGATAGAGGGTGGAAACGAAAATTGCTGAAACAGTAGTGCATACTGCCGTCTCAGGAGTTTTTGTCGAGCTTCATAGCTCCAAACACTCCGCACATTAATAGATAGGTGTAAATAACGGTTCGAGATCGGTTTATAGAGCTAGGTTAGCTTTGTAATCCGGTCTCGAAAGAGAATGTTATCTGGATAGTCCAGATCCCGGCCCAAGTGTCTAAGGAGACACTCATGAAGATACGCAACTTCACCCCGCACGCCGTCCGCATCATCGGCGAGGAGGGCAACCTCATCGTCGCGATTCCCTCGGAGGGAGTCGCCCGCGCCGAGCAGAAGGACACCCCGCAGGGTAGCCTTCGAGCCATCAACGGTGGACTCATCCCCACCGTCCGGACCGAATTCGGCGGCCTCATCGGCCTGCCGGACCCGGAGGAGGGAGTGCTGCTGATCGTCAGCAACATCCTCGTCCAGGCGGCGAAGGCGGTGGGTCGTTCCACGGACGACCTGCTCTTCCCGAGCGGAGTTCCGATGCGGGACGCCGCCGGACAGATCATCGGAGTCCGTGCGCTCGCCTGGGCGTGACGTGACTTCGGTGGTCGGGGCGGTTGGACGAATGCTTCGGCATTCGGTTGAGTTCACGCTCATTCACCAACCGCCCCTCCGGGCCCCATCCAATTCTCGCCACTTCCGACTTACACCTATCTATCTTTCATCTCGAAGGTTCACATCTGGAAATTACTGGTTTCTAGTCGCGAACTTTCGGCCCTTCGGCCTTGAGAGTTCGGTACCTTAAAAGCTCTTACATCTATAAACTTTGAAGGTTTTTCGTAAAGTTGAGTTACCTCGCTTTATTCGAAGCCTCTCATTGGACGCTCTTCTTTAGAGAAACAATCATCGTTCGTAACTGTTTGAACTTTTGCGAATCCTTCATCCTCGTGATGAGGGAGGGCAAGAGTTCAACGGACGAACTTTTGATCTTGGCAGTTAGTAGATTGCTAACGCCGCCGTTTCCAGGAGGAAACATGTTCAACTGGCTGTTTGCCACCGTGTCGGAGACGACTGCGGAGATGATGGTGGAGTACATCATCATCCTCGCCATCGCAAGCTTCGCCGGTATCGCCGGCTGGCTTTTCATGCAGGGTGCCACCAACGGCCCCCGCTGGATCAACCCGCTGTCGGTGGGCTTCGGCACCACCGTCTTCAGCATCATCGGGCTCAGCCTGATGATGACCTAGCTGGGCGAGCCATTCAACCGGACAAGCGGTTCTAAATATGCTTGGACAGCACCACCGCGGTGTTGCTGGCGCGACAGCTAGAGATGGGAGCTTCTTCGGAAGTGAGCCATCATCGCGCAAGATGTAATTGAGCTTTAAAGGCAAAATAACCCCAACTATTTCGCTACCCCTGGGTAGTTTCCGTAAGGATTAAGAAGTAGGTTGGGGTTTTGTCATATCTGGTAGGCATGCATTTTTATAAAGCCCTTGACAAATACAGTAAAGTGCGCTATAGTCAGCTTACGATCGTTCGAAACAACGATTATGCCGAGAAGGACATCCAGTGTTCCCTCGGGATACCGAAACAGCATTGCCCAAGCCATAAGCGCTTTTGTCGCAGCGGGATAAGCAATTCGCATACTAAGGCGAATGGTTTGTACCGACTACTACGATAGAGGCGCTTTTTAGTTGCAAATAATATGCACGGCGTTGATCCTCTTATTCGCTATTTAAGTACAAACGCCCGTCCCTTTCTATACAACTCACAAACTTTTGCTCTTTAACACTTTAACCTTCTACGCGAACCAGATTTACCCGAGTCGCTGACGCGCAGTGATGCATAGCTGCGCCCCAGCGGCTCCGGGTCTTCCGAAGTTCGCTCCCCTAACAGGGAATACTACATATAGAAAGGATGTGGCTCCCATGCCCATCTTGTTCATCCTGGCCATGCTCGCGCTCGTTGTCACGGTGGTGCTCTGCATCATCTGGCTCAACCAGCCCAAGGCCACCACGAAGGACAAGGACGAGGACAGGAGCTACTCCTACTCTCGTTCCACGCCCGACTACCGGGCAAGCTACCGCATGGCGACGCACATCGCGCTCGTGGTGTCGGCGCTGCTGCTCGGCCTGTCCAGCCTGACGATGGTCGGAACCAAGACGGTGGGAGTCGTCACGTCGTTCGGTAAGCCTTCGGGCACGCCGATGGACAGCGGTCTCCACGTCAAGGCTCCGTGGGCGAAGGTGCACAAGTTCGACGCTGCCGTGCAGGTCGACAAGTACACCAGCGACAAGTGCGTGACCGTCCGTATGGCCGGTCAGACCACCGCGTGTGTGTCTGCTGTCATCACCTGGCGGATCGTCCCGTCGGAGGCCAACGTCCTGTACCAGGACTACAAGGACTTCGAGCGGGTGCAGTCCACGCTGGTCGGCAACAACACCACGGCCACGCTGTCCAAGGTGTTCGCGTCGTACAACCCGCTCGCCCAGGTGGCAGACGGTAAGGCGATCGCTGACACTCCGGATGTGTCGGGGTATGCCGAGCCGGTCAAGACTGCGCTGCAGGAGGCTGTCGGTACCAGTATCGAGGTCGTCTCCGTGACGACTCCGTATATCAAGTACGACGACTCCACGCAGAAGCGTGTCAACGACCTGCAGGCCGAGGTGGCCAACACCCGCATCGCGGAGCAGAAGAAGCTCACGGCGCAGGCTGAGGCGGCGGCCAACGAGGAGCTGAGCGCTTCGGTGTCCAACGACCCGAACGTGCTGGTCTCCAAGTGCATCGACCTCCTGGCGAGTGCGGTGCAGGCCGGCCAAGCGCTGCCCAACGGCTTCACCTGCTGGCCCGGTACTTCGGTGCCGCCGGTCGCGGTGGGTTCGGCACAGTCCAAGTAGTACCCTCGGCAGAGGAAAACACCTAAAACGAAGGTGTACAAGCACGAATAGTGCATCGTTTTGGCCCTGAAGCGAGCCAATAATAGCTTCCCGGCAGGGTGCTGGTGTGTTTCGAGTCTCTCAGATGACTCAACCACCAGCCCCTGCCGCAACACCCCAGAAAGAACAATTACTGATACTAACCTTCGAAAGGAATTTAACAATGGAAACGCTCCAAACACCTACAGAACTAACCCTTGCCCAGCGGTATGGTCAATCAATATTTGAACATTACGGAAACAGTCATCATCTTGCCTCCGAGAAATTAGATAAGTACATACCGTACGATGAGCACGGCCACATTGACGCCGATAGGATCGACGAGATTTGCCGCTCGACGCAACTTGGTACTCAGTTGGTCGAATTGCTACGCGGCAGTGATGACCCGGTGGGCGAAGACCTACTGACAGACTATGCGGTAGGACTCATGTTCCACGAGTACATGGAGTTTACTGACGTTGGCCAGGAGCAATAAAGATTGCTGGTAGTGCAGCGGTAAGGCGCTGCAACTCCAGGAGTTTTTGTCGAAACCCCAAAAAGAGGTATCCGAAAATTCCAACCCAACACAGAGTAGAGAGGGAGTGCTCCATAATGACCACGCTTGCCAAGTTCATGGCTCAGGCCATCGTGCTCGACTGCAAGGAGGAGCTGTTCGACGAGGACGGCATCCTCAGTGACGAATGTGATGACAAGATCGAGGAGGTCGTTAAGGCGATGATACCTGGCGAGCTTCTGGAACTGATCTGGACCGCGGAATCATTCGACGTCGGCTTCATGGACGGTAGTCTGTCTGATGGCCCGAAGGAGATGCTTCGCCGCCTGGCGCTCTGTTGCATTCGCGAGGAGGCCAAAAGCGAACAGCTCTTTCAGCACTGAGTATGCGGTGGGTGACCGGAAGGTTACGTGTTGACCTAAAGGTCACCCGCCCATGCTCCTCAAATCTCTACTCTGTACTCAACCTACGTTTTTAAAGATTGAAAATATAGTTTGGGTTACCAATTACTGTTCACCGGGTAATTTCCTATGCTCCGCTTGTGAGGAACCTGTACCTGTATTTTGTGTCGCCTTATCTTTCTTTGGTTTTGTCTTCTTGGAAGGCGTATTTTCTTTAGTGGTGGCGGGTCTGTATTTTATTGCATACATCTTCTGAGAAGTAGTAATAATCTGTTTTCGGATTTTCTCACTCTGCTCGGTAGGATCGCTCAATAAGATAGTTATGCCGGACAATGGTTCCTGTGCTTGAATTGCAGCAATCCGCACGTAGTAGTTGAATGCTGGCAGGTTGGCGATTTCGCCCGGCTCAATATAGGGCGTAAACATCTGTAGCAATGACTGTTCATCGGCCGGGTTCCCAGTTCTAAAACAAATCACTGTGCCGACGTTGGCGAGGATGACATTTACCATGCGCTGATCGGCTTGCTGCGAAGTGGATTGCTCAGCCATGGTGAGATAAAGTCGGTACTTTCGTGACTCGGAAAGCATCTGCACGAATGACATTGTGGCGAAGTTCTGAAACTCATCGACGTATAGATAGTACGGTGTACGTTCCGACTGCTGCACACGCGCCCTGCGCAGTGAAGCAAGCTGCAATTTAGCGAGCACCATAATACCAAATAGTTCAGAGGTATCTTCGCCGACTAAGCCTTTGGAGAAGTTACAAATCAGTATTTTCTGATTATTCATGATATCGTCAAAGTCGATAGTGGATTTTGGTTGCTCAAGGATGCGTTTAGCGCTGGCAGAAAACAGAAAGCGCCCGATCTTGGCGGTGATACCGGCCGCCATCTTAACCCGTTGCATCCCTCCGGCTTTACCGAACTCATTACGCCAGAAGTGCTTGAGATTCTCGTCATCAAGTGTAGCGATAACTTTTTTGCGGTACATTGGGTCGTTGATGAGATTATAGACGGTAAACAGCGTCGCCTCTTCTTGAGTGAGCGCCGTTTGTACGGCATTTCGGAGCATGTATTCAATACGGTGGCCGCCACTATCATCCTCAGAGAATATCTTACGGAATATAGAAACGACCGTTTCAGTAATGAGGTCTTTTTCTCGTAACAACTCATCGCCCTCAAGTCCTGGCGTTAGTTCGAGCAAGTTTAGCCCGATAGGATAGGCCAGGTCATCAGGATTAAAGTAGATGACATCTTTGACGCGCTCCTCTGGAACGTAGCGTAGGAGTGTTTCGGCCATATCGCCATGCGGGTCGATAACGGCAACACCTTTGCCGCTACGGATATCTTGCACGAGTGCGTATTGCAGCATCGTTGTTTTACCGTTACCCGTACCGCCAATGATATAGACATGCCGTTCGCGCTCCTTTTCAGTAAGTCCAATCGGCGTATCTTCGCCGTGGTATTTATTCATACCAATAGTTACGTCAAAATCAGTACCGCTCTTGAGGGATAGTGGCGCTGGTAATGTCCGGCTGAGTGACTTCACGATATTCTCAGTCCTTGTCGTACCGGCATACGGGAAGTGATATAAGTCAGACAGCTCGCTCGTAGCAAGGAGACAGGCATTTCGATTAAAGATACTCGGTAAACGGTGTACCAGTGCAAATGTCCGGTAACGGTTCATCAGGCGTTTCGGGAAACTTCGCTTCGCTTGGAGTGATTGATATTTCGGTACATTGAACGAGGCAAGTGATGCCCGTATGCCGCGAATACGTTGTAAGCGTTTCTGCTTATTGGGAATGGCGACGTACGCACGAATGGTGGTACGGAAGATCGGCTGATTAACTTTATGATGGATTGATTCAACTAGCTCCTGCTCAAACACAGTCATGGTACGCATCGGCTTGAGACCTACAGCCGCTTGTTGCCTTTGGCGAGCAAGTAGTGTTTCTGCCGAGGGCTGCCGTGAGCTACTTGATGAGCCGTAAAAGCCACTGGTGACCGTATCCATGAAGCCGAAAATAATTGAGTTAATAACTGAAAAGACTCTACCCGCACCTCTTGTACGTTTCCCTTTGAGCCGACTAAGTAAGTCGTCGTTAATAAGAATCTTGCTGGCGATACTCTCTGCCTCCCTGATTCTGACGGGCGTAACAACTATTTGGAATGTTACTTGCTCGTGTTCTTCCAGTTTGGTCATAGTGCCGGTGAGGTAAGCGACGGGGTCGTGCTGCTCTAGCTCCTCCTGCATATTGAGCGGAAAGGCAAAGTGTCCAGTCTGCCGAAACTCTATAATTTGGCTCTGCTCATGGGTGGTGAGGTAGTCTTCAGTTTCCTCAACCAGCATATCCGGTAGATATGAGGCTACGGTTTGTCGAAAGACCTCAACAACATCGTCCGGTACTCTCGCAATATACCGGATGCCGCCTTGTTTAGTAGATGTGACCTCAAAGGTTATATGTGACTGTCGCCGCATGAATGTGTCATTAAAGGTACGCGCTCCATTGAGGCCGTGCAGAACCGTAAAGAACTCCTGGGTGGCGTGGGCTTTCTTGGCGGCTTGGGCGGGTGGTGTCAGCTCAAAGAAACGGTAGTCTGCTCTGAGTGCGTAGAAAAAATCCCATAGCTTCAGCAGTAGCGCCACGGTGAGCCATATACTAATAATGCCTAGCATGATTAGGCCGATGATAGGCAGTAGTTCGGCCATTCGATCAAACAATGATATAAGGCTATCCATTACGGCTCTCCGACCATGAAGTTACGAGGATTGACGGGTATTCCCATGACGTTTACTTGGAAGTGGAGGTGGTTGCCTGTCGCTGCGCCGGTCATACCCACATAGCCAATAACATCACCCGGTTTTACTTCTTGCCCGACGGTCGCGTTCGTCTTGGACATGTGACAGTAGCGCGACTGGACATTATCGCCATGATCTACCACGACTCCGATACCACAGGCATCGTTATTGATATCATCAACTACGATCACTTTACCCTCCGCGAACGGACTGATAGGCGTACCAGCATCTGCTCCTATGTCTATGCCTGTATGAGCGCCGAGTCCAAGCCCTACTCTAAACGAGTCAAACTTACCAAACGTATCGGTAATTGGGCCATGTATCGGCCAGATTGTAGAGAGTTTGCGCTCGCTTACCTTGTTACCTTTGGAATCGAATATCTCTACGACGTGCGTAATAGGGTTTACCGCCGTCAGTGCTTGCGACACCGCCTCGACGCCAGCATTGGCTACTACTACCACTGCAATCATGGGCAGCAGGATAATGAAGCCAAGCGTGCCGAGGACAATGTATAGCTCTTTCTTGAATGAGAGCGCAACACCGACGACGACTTTGTTCATGCATATATCTCATTCGGGTTAGTCGTGATGAGCGGGTGTTCTTTATCGCTAGCAACAACCTTGACGGCTACATGGTTTTGGTCGGCAATAATCAGCGCATCACCACGCTCACAAGTCAGCAGGAATGTCTGTTCGTATTCACTGAGGTTAAACTCCGATACTACGTTCTTTATTGTGGTGGTATCCTGTCGCATGAGTATTCTGAGACTACTTTGTGAGGCAATCGCCCGGCCATAGTCGTTGCGGAGAAAGTCATTGGCCTGCTGGGAAATAATCGAAACACCGAGGTAGTATTTACGAGCGCGACGTACTAATCCAGCAACGAAACGGGCGCTCTCCTCGTGTTCTAGGAGCATCCAGCCCTCGTCAATCACAAGCATCCGTTTTTCAGGCCGTGATTTCACTTGGTTCTGGACGAAGTTGGAAATAATCATCATCATGATTTGCCTGAGTGACTCTGGTAAGTCTTTGATGTCGAAGATGACGAGCCGGTTATCAAGTTGGATGTTCGTCTGCTCATTAAAGACATTGGCAAGCGAACCGCTTATATACTTCTCCAGGCGTTCACAGAGTGTTAATTGTCCCATGCCCTGCAAGGCGGCGTAGAGGTCAGATAGTAATGGCGTGGCGTTCTTCTTTGCCTTACGGTAGACCTGTAGAATTGCCTTATCGACGGCAGCTTTCTCGCGGGGGTCTAGACCCTCAGCCATCAGTCCGACGACTTCCGTTAAATCTTGGGCATGTTCAGCAAGCCTGTCCTGTGTGTATGCATTGGTCGCTAAATCAAACGGATTGATCTTCTCTTTACTTCGCGCCGAAAGCTTAATGTAAGTACCCTTAACTGACTCGGTGAGCTGTTTGTATTCGCGCTCCGGGTCAATGACGATAACTTTTGTACCTTGCATAAGCTGGCGCAGTATTTCGACTTTCGTAGCATAGCTCTTGCCACTGCCGGATTGCGCAAAGATGATGCTATTAGCGTTGTTGAGGGCAAAGCGATCAAGAATGACCAAAGAGCTATTCGACTTGTTTACGCCGTACAAGATACCCGACTCTTGCACCAGTTCGGAGGACATGAGCGGAAATGTGAGCGCTGCTGATGAGCTATCGAGGTTTCGTTTCTGGTCAAGGATATCCTCGCCACGCGGCAGGACTGACTGCAATCCCTCAATCTGTTGGTAACGTGCCATTTTGACGTAAAACAGCCTCGCAGAAAGCTCTGTTTCAAGAAGCTTAGTTACGTTCTCAAGCTCGGCTAGCGTCCCGGCAGTAATCGTCATATAGATCGACATCTGGAATAGCTTTTCTTGGCCTCGCTGAATCTTGTCGCGTAACTCCGTAGCTGAATCAAGCGGGTCGGTAATCTCTGAACCGATAACTTTACCGCTACGAATCATGGCACGTTTCGTAGACTCTAGCTCTGTAATTTTGCGGCGGAGTTTCGGCAGAGCTTGCAAAGCATCGACTTCATGAAAGTGGTACGAAATGTCGATATTATGACTAAAGTTAATAAGGCTATTGAGCCAGCCGGATGAAGCTGTAAGTGGATAGCCAGATATGAATAGGGTGCGTACGAACTGGTCGTCAATCTTCACGTAGTTAGACTGCTCTTCAAGTCCAGCGTAGGAGATGATGTCCATCGGGTCTTGTTCGCCATAGGTGAGTGCAAGGTGACGCGGGCGTTCATTCCGGCGCTGCTTCCATGCACGTAACTTCTTGAGGGGTGGCAAGTTCGTTATGACGTTCTTGCGCTTATTCTTCTTTGGTGCCAACTTTTTAGTCGGTTTCTTTACGGGTGGTCGTTTCATAAGTACGCCTCCTTTAGTAGCTGCATCGTCTGCTCGGATATCGGCTGTCGTTTCGCAACTTGGGGGTTATAGAATGTATAGAACAGGTCGAGCATTTCAAGACTGTTTAGCTGGTGCGTATGAACGCCGAGCCGTGCCAGTCCTTTCGTGACGATATCACTGTTTAGTGTCAGTTGTTCTTTTACCATGTCAAAGCTCTGCCGGTCTTTGCCATTGAATGGAATGACGACGTAGAAGTGCCGGGCAAGGATTTTATTCTTCGTAATCAGCCCTTGCACGAACTCAATATAGGTTTCAATTTGCTGGCGATAGACTTTCTGTTTTTCACCCTCCATACGCGCTCGAAACTCGCCAATATACTTATCCATGTCCATTTCCCGGACTCGGACAATCATCTGGAGTGGGCACGCCAAGGAGTTTAAGAAGTTCTGGTAGGTATCAATCAAAGCGTCTTGCTCTTCTTCGCTCTTGAGCTCAAAGTTAATCGACGATACTTGCATGATCATCCGGTAGCGGTTGCCGGGCAGTATCAGAATGCCATCCTGAACACCCTTAATCGCGATCTGGCTACGCGACGAGGCTTTCTTATTTGACTTCCTGAATATGGACATCGAGACCTCCTTTCTTGTTAGTGCGGAATCTCAGCTTGGCACGCGGGTCATTCATGAGCTGTTCAAGTAATGCTTTATCGGCAATAGCAACATCTTCACGAGTGATAGGTTCAGTAATGGGTGCCTCGGGTTTCTTAACAACTTTGGTGGTTGGCGTTTCGTCGTTCTGACTGCGGAGGTAAGTATCGTTCTTGTTATAGATGTAGAATCGCGGGCGCGAGTTATAGCGAAACAATACGGCGATCCATTGAATAAGCAGCTTGCCTTTAATCCGAATAGCCAGCGTCGAGAACACCACAAATAGCATGACGATAACGGTGATCTTGTAGGCATCTGCCTGGAAAAACGGCGGTAAGACGACATACACTACACAGCCGAAGAATATCGGTGAGGTCAGCATCACGAGCTGCTGCAGGCTAAGGTTGCCGGTAACTTTATCTTCAACCGTCGTAACTTGTGCCGGAACGATAGTAGTTTTCATTACTTAGCTCCTTTCGCCGATTTTGTCGCCTGAGCCTTACTGGATGACGTTTTAGTGACCGTAACATTCTGACGTACCTTAGTAGAAAGGTGGCTAACGCCGTTGATAAATTGGCCACCGAGCTTACGAGCCGTCCGAGCACCAGCGCTCGCATAGGCCATTTGGGCAATAACACTTTGCGTCTTAAGGAGGGCTAGAATAGTCGCCACGCCTACAAGCATCGACATGATTGGGTCGAGTGCCTTGTTTGGGTCGTTTGCTGTCATACCGGCAAATATCGATGAGGCCAGTATCAAGATGACGACGTGGATAAACAGAACGAATATGGTTGTTAGGTAAGCGCGGATTGCGTTTGATGCAAAGTCCTTGAAGCTCGGTAAGAGCCATAGCATAGCCACCAGTGGGGATAGCACCGCACCGATATAGAGCACTACCAACCTAAGAATGTAGTACACCAGCAGAAGTACTGATAGGATGACAAATACCATGTAAATCAGAAGTGCCGCTAGCTTCATATCTTTGGAGTTGTCCATGACTTTCGATAGCGCATCCCAGACCGTCGCTGACGGAAATCCTGCGTGAACAGCAGATATCATGGCGTTCGATATGCTAATGATCGCATCTATTGCAAAGACCGACGTATTCATTAGCAGGAAAATAACAATTAGCTGCGGCAACAAATGCTTGAACTCAATCTCCTCAAGACCGAGTGCCGAAAAGCTCATCACATGGAAACCAAGTAGAATCACCACAAGGATAAAGAGTACGTCCGCTATGGCAACTATCGTGAGCCACAAATTAAAGACACTGGAGTTTTCTGCCATGAGTGGCGTTGCTTTCGTGAAGTACTGCAACGCGTCGATAAACGGCTTACCGACTGTTTGGACGATATTTTTCAGTAATCCAACCACCGCGTTAATAAGCACTTCGACAAGTCCACCCTCAGACTCATCCGGTTTTACTTCTTGCAACGCGGGCATCTCTTTGACAGGCTGATTGCTAGTACTTTGGTAGGTGTGCGTCAGAATTGCCGTTAGTGAGGCTGCTGACAAGACAATAATAAGACCCAGGATAGCGTTACGGATGGTAGTTTTAGCATGATCGAGACGGTCAGGCTGCCCGGTACTGCTCATCATCTGGATGCCACCGTGTACTAAGAAGCCAGCAGATACGAGGCCAGCAATGACACATAATGTTGTTATGGTCGGGCCGATGAAGTTTCTCATGGCGTTCCCGGCGGCCGTAGCGTCCGCAAAGAACGTCAACTGACTAAGCGCAGAAAGCAGTTCCATGACTGCCTACTTTCCAAACGCGCCGTATGCCAAGTCTGTAATTATGTTGCTGATCACAAATGCCGCGATAACGATGCCGAGACCGACGGCTGACCAGGTGATTGTTTGTTTTGCTCTGTCTAATCGCTCAGTATTGCCGGAGCTGGTGATATACATAAAACCTCCAGCAACGAAAAAACCGGTCGCTACGAGACCGGCTAAACCTGCGATTACTTTAATTATGCTTCGGATAAAGTTCTCGACCTGGGAGACATCTCCACTTGCTGCGAGTACGGGACTTGCAAGCACAAGCGGCAGTCCCAGCGCCACAATGAGCGCAACTATCCTCATTTCTTCTTTGCGTCTGATCATAAACACACCTCCTTGTTTACAATTGACCCATTTCTATTATAACACCGTTGATTATTGCTCGTGGATATAACTCCGTAGTAACACTTAGCCAACACCTTACAGTAGATGCTAAATGATATAATAAATGTCATGAGCGATACTCAAACTCAGTCTACAAAGACTAAACGACGTATCCCGTTCTGGCTTATCGTCGTTGGTATCGCGTTGCTTGGAATCATTGCTTATAACGTGACCGGCGATAGTTCGATAGGGCAGCTTTTGTTTCTCGTACTCCTAGTTTTGGTGACGGTGAAGATATTTTGGTTCATGCTAAAAGCAGGATCACTCCTGCTCAAAATACTCTTGGTAATTTTTGTACTACTAGCGTGGCTCGGAACGCTCTTAGCACAAAGCTCAATGTTCTAGCTTAGAGCTTGCTGATTTCATCAAGCACCATGCCATAGTCTTCTTCAGGGTGCTGGGGATCATCCGCTTTGATTGCTGTCGCTTCTTTGTAGTCTTTGAGTATGCGAGTTGCAAGGACAGGATTCTTGCTAGCAATGAATTCGACATT
>ERZ724505.1021-NODE-1021-length-16057-cov-15.880390_pt1 | contig 16057 bp, 13 predicted proteins | sample MGYA00376038_ERZ724505 | MGnify/ENA primary metagenome ERZ724505 (study PRJEB28724, sample SAMN07190884) | wastewater metagenome | isolation source: effluent of sewage treatment plant in Hong Hong | place: Hong Kong | collected 2016-03-17 ... | reverse complement strand
CCTCAGAATATTTGTACGCTAAAATAATAGCGGGCAACTCGGGTTAAGTGTACCCGTATAGCAACATTATAAGGGGTTTTTGGCGATATTTCCAGAGTCGATTTTAAGTACTAGGGTCGGGGTCTTAAAACTGAAAATGAGACAAATGAGACATTATTAACGAGTTTTTGAGCGTCTCATTTTACTAGACTTTTTAGGGGTTTCATAGTCTTGGCTCTCTTCCTGACTTTCCCTGACGCTCCCTGACTTTTTACCTGAATCTACCCGACTATTAATCAATGACTTTAAGGCGCTTATATCTGTCTCATAATACTCGGTATGGGAATAACCCTTATCATCGGTAACTATATAACCCTGTGGCTTAGGCGGCAGAACACCCTTATTGTCTTTAATCAAAAAGATATGAAAATATGGACGATTAGCAACATCAAGTATCACTCTGGATTTTAAGTGGCCATCTTTCACTAATTTTCTGACAACTGGCGCCTTAATGCCAAAGTAATATTCAAAATCGTGCAAAGAATACCAAGAATCAGAATCGTGGCAGACTGAAGCGGGTATAATTTTTCTATCTAAAGCTTTTTGGCATAACAAACACTTATTTCCATTTTTATCATACCAAGTAGTTTCATCTTTGATGTGTTGATGACAAATACAGCAATTATATGTCTTGCCATCGTTTAAATGATAGCCTTTCGGATTATTAACTAACTTACTTTTACGTCGTATCTCCTCGAGATGACAATCGTATAAGACGTTAAAAAAGTTGAGCAGATTGGTGGCCTGTTCAATAGCTTCATCTTTAGAGATATCTTTACCATATTCCTTCTTGTATATCTCCATATATTCATTTAGGGCTTTATCGGAAATCATAGTTTTAATAATACCAAAATCCAATTGCTCTTAAAAAGAAGCCAGTAGATGGAAACGAGATGGCGCCGATAACAGCAAACCAGATATCGTCAACTACTTGCGTGCCAAAAATCCAATAACAGATAATAAAATAAATCAGAAAAAACAGAGAGTATGTCAGGCTACCAACCATGCTATTAAAGCCAGCCGATAACTTACTGCGGCCACCACTTTTGAGCATGAATATCTGCAATGCCACACCAGCTATAATAATTACTAAGAATCCCACTATGTAAGGCCAATACATGAAAAATATCTGTTTAACCAAAGACCAAAGATCCGAAACTAAAGTTTGGATCATTTGATCAAGAATGGATTGTAGATTGAAAGAATCGGACATGAAATTACTACCTTTGGGAGTTGTTATTTTTTGGTCTATGCTCAATCAATGGCTCATGCTCTTCATGCAAAATCTCTTTTGTTTCGTTGTTAGCAACAATTTGGTGATATTCGTTTTTCTCTCTATTTACATCCATATAAACTTCAACGCCCTTTTTTAATTTGGGGTCGCCACTTTGTTTATGGCCTTGAGTTATTTTTCTGAGCCAGCCGAATCCAGGCCTAGTTGTTTTGGTTTTTATTAGTTCACTTATATTTATCGCTTCTTTAACGGTAATTCCTTTCCAGCTATGGCCGCACAAATAGTTAAAACAGAAGCTGTCATCGCTTTCCTCTAGAGAATAAACTTCTATCGGATTGTTACATGTAGGGCAGATACCAGAAATAACCGATCTTAAAAAATTTTCATAATCTGGAGCAATCGTGCCTTTTGGCGGCAAAGATCTGTCTAAAAGAACCTGAGCATAAGCAATTATTTTCTCTTTATTAATCTTCATTTCGGCAACCTTTTTATAGTCAACATTTTCAATGAGTTTATCCTTAACCAGTACTTTATATTTTGGATCTAATGTTATTCTTTTAGAACGCTGATGATTAAAATACTTAGCCATTAATTCATTATGGGCCAAAACCATAAAATCATTGATATAACTACCGATCGTAAGAACTGAATCTCTTATATCATTAGCTCTTGCATCTAAATCTTTTCTGTTCCAATTTCTCCAATCATGCCCCTGGTCAGAAGAAATGGTTTGAAAATAATCAGCTTGACCATCAATACTCTTTTTTAATTTCTGTATCTCATAAGCCAAGATATTCTTCGTATTTATTAGTTGAGACAAAGCCGCCTCCCAGTCTTCAAATATACTTATAAATATAATGTACTTATTAATAAATCTGGATACAGAATCTTTTATATCGCTTACATATTTATTCCATTTTTGCTCACCATCTAATAAACATTCTGACTCCGTATATTCACACCAAGAATCTTTATATTGCTTTTTTAGCTTAAGTGTAAAAGGAATCATGCTCGAATCCATTAAAATAAATGGGGTGACAACGCTTGCGCCTAAATCATTTAGCGGTTCTTGCAATTCTTTCTTGGCTTGGATTAATTGGTTGTATATATCATATCGGATCTGCGTCTTATGCTGATCTTTAAGGTTTTTTCTTTGAAGCCACAAAGAAAAAAGCCAACCGATGATGGCTAAGATTATTGTTGCTATTAGAGTCCATAAATTTATATCAATTTCCCCCATATTTATTAATAGCGCCTATATAATAGATTAATCTTACTTAGATTGTGATGGCTTAAAAAACTCATCAACTTTTGAATTGTATAGACCTTTTAATCTTTGTGCTGCACAGTATTCTGATATAGTTTTGCTTTATTATTTTACCATCCTGCTCGTGCAGTTACTTTTGCATCTTTACGAGCACTTCTTGCTTCTCTCGCAACTTTGCGTGATTCTCTAAGCTCTTTCTCAAGGTCATCAAATTCTTTGCGAAGCGAAGTAAGGTCTGATAATGCTGGTTGATTTTGTCTCTGCAAATCACTTCTGTTGTGAGCCAATAATACTTCTGATAAGCGTCCGTGCAGATCAACAATTTTAAGGGCTGGGGCCTGATCAAAGATAACCTCTTCGAGATTTTGAACTCTAATCTGGTCATCATACCGCTGAATGGTTCCTGCAAAAAGAACTTCTTCGATCAAAGCCTCACAAGCACTTCGTAAGTAATCAAATCCAGCACCCAAAGCTCTTTCCTGATCCTTAGAGCCTAATGAATCAAAATCTTTTACTGCTTCTTGAGAATCATTCTTCAGGGTTGCTAATGATGACAACTTAGGACTTGTATTCTCTTCGACACAACCAGGCACACCATTAATTTGTTTCATCCAGTGTGCAATTATTGGAATATTATTTTTCTCTGCATGTTTAGCGAGCTGGCTCATGAACACAATATCGTGTGTTAAAACTACAACCTGCCTTTCTCCAGCTTCAATTGCTAATCTTTGAGCAATTTTGTCTTTACGCTCATGATCTAGGGATGTAACTGGATCATCAAACACAATACCGCAATTATTTTTGTCGAGTTGTATCTCTGTTAAGAAGTCAGCAATAGAACAAGCGTTTTGTTCACCCTCACTTAATATCTGACTTGGGTTGTAGTCTTCTGCAAAATCAAGGTGGTATTCTTTGACAGTGTTTCCTTGTTCTCCGTGAGTATGCATTGTTAAATTAAAATCACATCCCAATTTTGCGAGCTCTTGATTAAAAATCCCTTTGTAATTTTGAGCAACACCAACAAGAAAAGACTCCGCTCTCTTTTTTGTAGTTGCAGATTTTATACCAGAAAAACTGACACTATTAGCTTTTGATAACCAAGAAAGAAAAGTTATATACTCTAATCCCGCATCTTTCACGGCAGAAACATCTTTTTTATGCTTTAGTGCATTCCATTGTGCTGTGAGTGTAGCAATATCTGCAGTAGGGTCTACAAGCTTTGATTCTTCAGTTGTCTTAGCACTAACCAGGGTGTCAATCTTAGTCAAATCAATTGAAGGCACTTCGTTACAATCGACCTCTACAAGTTTGCCAATTTTTGAAATCCAATCATCCAAAACACCTTCTAAGGTTGTAAATTGGATCTTAAGTTTTGCCAAATATGTGGGATTATCTTCCGTAAGAACTTTTACACCAGCATCGGTGGCAAGAAAACTCGGATACACCGTTTTTATTGATTTATAATCTTGTAACAAAGAGGATTGTTTACGAGTAAGTTCCGAAAGTTCACTCTCCGCCTTGCTCGCAAGAAACTGCCAATATTTTTGAAAAAGAGTTTTAGCCTCTTTTGAAAGTTTTTGGTGGCATAGTATGCAGTGATCTGGATCGTTACCGCCATTAGCCAGTTTTTCTGCCTCGTAAAGAGTTTTGGCCGCTGTAATTAAAGATTTCCATTCAGAACTGCCGATTGTATTCAAAATACCGTCATTAAAGCTTTGAACGCTCAAACCCTCAACTATTTTCTTTTTTTCAATGATGTCTTTAATAAGCTGGTTCACTTCTTTCTTTTTTGAATCAACAAATCTGTCCGTTACCCTTTGGAGTGTTGATTTGAATGCGTTGAGATTTTGTCTATCAGTGGCAAGTTGGGATTTCTTTTTAGAGATATCGAGTTTTTTCTTTTCATCTATCTGTTTTTGTATAGCGTCCATCTTTGCCTCGTCAGTTTTAGTATCAAAATTTGCATGCCTAAGAAAATCAGCCTCTTTAGTTGAGCCGGTTATATTTTTACAAAAAGTCGCGGTTGACGATGTTGCATCATCAAGAAACATTACTTGAAATGGATTATCCTTTTTCTTTGAATTTTTCTCGTTCGTGAGTTTCTCTTCAAGTTTAGAAATAGTAACAGCCACCTTATCAAAAATTTTAATTTGGGCTGGTGTAAAGTTAACAAAATTTGATTGATCAAGGTGTATCAAAACGCTTTCCGAATCAAAAACAGAAAAACATTTGAGATCGTCATGATTGTCTCCAAGTGAGTATTTTATTTCACTTAAACTACCACTGCCATCATCAATGACAAAAGTAGCCTTCGCTTCGGGGCTTGGTATTGAAGCGACTCGAACATTAGGTAATATTTCACGCTCTCCACGAGAAAAACAAGCGTTGCATAGTAGTCGCCCAACACCACTTTTACCGCTACCATTACTACCATAAACAAGTGTCAGGTTGGGTCCAAATTTCAGTGAACAATCAGAGGAAAGGGCGTTAACATCTTCGAAATTTTTGACTTCCGTTATTTTCTTTTTTTCAGCACCTATTGTTGCCTCTGGCGTGGTAATTATCTCGTTCTTAAATGAAATGTCTGGTTTATGGCCAGGAATTGGATCAATCAATCCAAGTTGCTCAGATAAATATTGGTAGCACAAATCAATATCCTCATCTGTTAGGGAGTCTTTTTCAAGATTAAGCTTCCAAACATATTGTTCCCAATACGGCTTGTTTGTAAGCCATGTCTCTAAACTTTCGACCGGTGTTCCTTTATCTGTGCTCATAATATTTATTTTAGATTAATCTTCCCAGTCTTGAGACCAGTAACAATAATCTCTACGCATTTATTGAAAAGGCGGATGGCGTCTCCTTTTAATGGAGTATCTTGAATACTTAATAAATCATTCCTAATATCTTTGCTGAGACCATCAAGATCATCCATAGTCTTGATTTCCACATTTGGCTCGTTTCTTAAAAGAAACCACTCTTTGTCAGTAGTTTTGCTGTGATCCAGTATGGCTAAGTCTGCATGTGTCATTTTTGGAAAAAGATAGTAAAACTTTTTATTGTAAAAATAATACTTAGTTAAAAACATTTCACCTACAGCAATGTGTCCGGCTCTTTGTGATCCGTCTGTAAAATTTCTTCTCATGCGTCCAGCATATTTAATGACATAACCATCCCTTATTATGGTTGATCTTTTTTCCGCAAACTTTTCCCAATCACCACCATAAGAATCATTGAATTTATTAATAAAAATATCGTGCATTTTTTCCAGGTATGCTTCTATATAGGAATCAAACTCTTTTTTGTTTCCGTAACGATCAAGTAAATCTTTAACAATCGACAGGTCATCAATTATTAAATATTTTCCTTTTTCAACCTTTGAAGCAAAATAAGCCATGCCGAAAAGATCTGGCTGTATTTTTGTTTTTCCTTTCTTAAGGTAATAAATTCCGACAACTCCATTTTTAACCGCACCGAGTGCATGATGAAATCTTTGATATAAAGCGTTGCCACCAGAATTCCTATTCAAAGCATCTGTTCCCTCAAGGGCAATTATTGGTTTTTTATCAATTTCTTTTCCATTAAGTCCGTCTTTCCAGACTTCATCAACAAACCATGCGGCGTCACATGATCCATACGACACATCTTTGAACCCAAAAGTTAATCCTCCCTCAGAGAAGGGCTTTTGATCTTCATTACTGCTTTGAGGAAATATGCGTAATTTAACGCCATTGGTCTCAAAGCCTATTTGATCTATAATTTCTCTTTTTACTATTTCGTCGCTTGAGTATGCCATATTATTTTAATGATTTAATTTTCTCCAAGATCGTCTCAGTTTCTAACCCAAGAACGAAACTAACGAGGTCCGACTCTTTATTGATTTCCTCGCCCCTGACTTCAAGATGAAACTGTTTGAGTTCATCGTTCGTGAAGTTTGCAATCAGGTAGAATTTTATATAATTTCCCAACCAAGTTGTGTACTCCTCACGAGATAATGGATTTTTTGCATCGTATTTGGCTTCGGGGAGTGTAATTTTTATTTTATAGTCAGAATCAAGGGATATCAGACCAAAGTAATCTTTTGACGGTTTAGCCTTTGTTGGGCAAATTTCAAAACCCTGATCAAACAAACCGGTATTGAGATACTTCTCTAATTGTTTAGTCATAACGACGGTTCCAGTTTTTGCTTCTCCTACGATAAAATCATGTGTCACATGACCGGCTTTTGTTTTAATATCCTTTTTGAAATTTCTTATAAGGGCTAGCTCAATCATATGGAAGCCCTCTATTGGTAAATAACCGTAATTGCTTATCTTCGTAATTATTTCGCTAAGACCATAACCGGCAAAATCAGGCGATCCTATTGCGTGAGCAAGTGGAATCTGATTCTCAACAATGAAGCCGAGATGTCTGAAATACTCACCAGCCAAATATTCCATGAAAGGTTCCATGCCGTTGCCTTGTTTGCTGGTCTCAATTCTTTGAATTATGTAGTTCTCTCTGTTTTTTAGAGAATTAAACTTCGCCTTGAGCATATCGTTCAATTTTTCTTCCGATTCAAACTCGATTGGGACTATAAATTTATCTCCTTCAAAAAGATATTGTTTTGCACGGGAAAGAATGAAGGGGGTATTTTTCAAAACACCGTTGTCAAAAATTCCGGAAACAAATTTATAATTAAAGGCATTATAAAAAAGCTTCATGAGACCCTTGGGAGTAAATGGGTAAATAGGGTTCTCAAGATATCCGGCACCGGTGACACTGCTATAGATAAAAGCCTCCTTAGCTGGCATTTTTATGGCAGTACCCAAGTCTGTCTCGACAATCTCAAAATTGAAATTGGCTTTGAATATTTTGAAAAAGTTTTCTTTGTATATTTCCATATGTTTAAATGTGTTCGAAGTTAAGTAATTTTTGCTGTACACCGCTCTTGATTTGATTCTGGGTAGGCGGTGCCGATTCCCGGAAAAGACTCGTGATGTTTTCTATACTTAACCGCTCGTGTTCGGCCACCTGCGAACCGTCAAATATTTTACTGATTACTACACCGACAAACACATCATAAGCCTTATTCAAATTAAAAAGTTTTCCATTATTCTTGCCGAGATATTTAGTTATTTCACTAGCAATCTGATGAGGATATACCTTCTTGGAAGTAGGAGGGGCAACTTTTTTATTTCGGTTGATAAAAGTTACATAAAAGTCGGACTTCGGGGAGAACTTTGCCCAATTTTTATTGTATGGACTACCAAAGGTATCGAATGCTGATATGTCTACCAATTCCATACCATGATCCCTGATTAGCTCTGCTAGGCTTATCCAAATTTTTAAGTCCTTATTATGAAAAGCAAGCGTGAAATAGGCGTCTTTTTTTAAGACTCTTTTTGCTTCGCCGATAAAAGACACGAGTTGGTTATAATACTCGGTTACTCCCTTGTTTTGAACTGGGTTAATGATAACCTCTTTTTCAATATCAAAGTCTTTCTCTAGCCAACAATTCCAAATAAAAGAAAGTTCTGAATACTGAATGGTGTCTCCATAGGGCGGATCAGTAATCAAATAATCCACACTATTATTTTTGATCTCAGACATCTTGAGAGATGACTTGTTGTAGACTTTAGATGTTGGCTTGGAAATTTTATTATTTGATGCCTTTTCGGAAATAACCTCTTTTGCCATTTTTACATTTTGTACACGATCGACAAATCTCCACCAAACATTCTCTTCGATAAAATCATCTGGAATCCAGAAATTATTTACACCAAGAGGACGGACATTCTCGGCTTTTAACTTACTCACATGCAATAGAGTGTTTGTAAAAGCGAGCATAAATAAATCTCTGTTTTTAAGAGGTAGCTCGTTGATGGCTGTGTGAAGTAATGCCAAAGCAAGGATATTCCTATTCGTGAACATATCAGATACTCGCTTCACGCCCTTGTAAGAAAAGCGGTCTTTGTAAAATTTTTCTGGGAAGTCTTTATCAGGATATTTGAGATCTTTCGGAAATTTTACAATTGGTTCTAACTCTTTTTTTGAGAGACTGACTTTTTGTTTGTTTTGAAAGTTGCGATCAGAAATTACGGCGTTGTAATCTTTACTGTTTTTCTTTCCAAGTATGGTGTATAGGATATATTTGTCTTTGGTCGCATAAAGAGGCATTATTCTCTCTCGAACAGCTTGTTCAATCGCCAAAAAGTCATTTTCGAAAGAAGCCTCGTCATAACCAACCTGCAAAGAGGTTTTTGCTAAAAAGACAGCAAAAGGATTAAGATCATATCCGATAAAATTTCTGTTTGCTAACACGGATTGCAATCCAATAATTCCACTTCCGCAGAAAGGATCTAATACTAGGTGATTTTCTTTAGAATATTTCTGGACATATTGATCAATAACAAACCATGGCTTTCTTGACCAGTATTTGTGAAGCTTGGCAACACGAGAATACTTGCGATCATGTTTAAAATCGCTTACATCAATTAAATTATTTACAATTTGTGAAATCTTTAATGCCATACTATTTTTTTTGGAATATTAAGCAGTAATGATGCAGGATATTGCTTGCCCATGCTGATGGATATCCATAAGGTGCAAGGCCAACCTTATCCTGTATCCAAAGCTTTTCGTCCTTAAGCACATATTTCTTCGAGAGGATATGAGCAATGTCCCAAGCTAATGGGTACATTTTACCTTCTTTCTTAATATTTTTTACGATTACCACGAGGTATCCACCATCTTTGAGCAAGTCAAAAATATCAAAGTATATATCTGCTAATTTCTCCAAGAACAAATCATAGTTATCTATGTTACCCAAATCTTCTTCATTCTCTGAGTAGTTAACATCAAGACCGTCTTTTGTTCTGTCCTTTTTGAAATCCTTAGTGCTTCTATTTAATACATCCCAATATGGGGGTGACGAGATAGAAAAATCCATCTTCGGCAAATTTAACTTTTTAATATCCTTTGCATTCTTGTTGAAAATATTTTTTTTGAATTCCGGCGTTCTCTTCAATGATAAATCGTAATATTTTTTATTAAGCTCTATTCCATACCCAATCCTACCTGTTCGTTTGCAGGCGACCATAGTACTTCCAATACCGCAAAATGGGTCAAGCACTTTCTCTCCCTTTTTAGTAAAAAATTTCACAAACTCTTCAATCATCGTTGGAGAGAATGTGGCTGGATGATCCTGTGTGTTTGGAGATATTTCTCGCTCTTCTTTTAGATCTTTTTGAAGTGCATTAAAGATGAACCAACTGCAACTAAATTTTACCCATTCTTTGCCAGTCATATCGTTTAAAGGATTTGATAGGTCATAAGCACCATCTTCCGGGTTGATTAAAATTGCATTTGCTTTTTCAACATCACCGCCAGGATTATACAAAGCAACCTCTGACCAGTTTTCTAAAAAGCGGCTAGGTATTAATCCTTCTTGTGTCTTAAAAATCTTATCAAGCTTCTTTTTTGCTTGCTTATTTTTTTCCTGATCTAAAACCGGGACCACATGTTTTTTGTTTTTAAAGTAAAAGTATTTTTTATTTTTCATAATTCCCATTATTCATTTTCGAAATTAATTTTTCTATGTCAATTCTGTGATATCTTCTATCACCACGAACACCAAACCTAATGGCTTTTAAAAATCCCTTATTGTCCCACTTGCGCAGGGTATTGGGATGGCAGTGTAATAATTCACAGGCTTGGCTTAAAGTTATTATTTCGTCTTTACTATTTTTAGTCATAAATATAATAATCTTAACTTAACACTACTTTACACTATTTTTAACATAAAGTAAAGATGGAAAATGGCTAAAATATAAAGAAAAAATGGACAAATTTATTTACCGTCTTGACAAATTCCCCCTTACTTTAGCCAAAAAATAGACTTTCAAAATTTGACCGCCTTTTTGGTAAGTGCTAAAATAATCCTAACAATTAAATATCAAGCCAGATCCCTGTCTCATATATAATGAAAATGCGATATATAATGCGCATATAAAAAAATCGGGGGATTGCGCCATCACCAAAGCCATGCGACTCCAAAAATAGCCAATGGCTATATGCAAGAAGAGAGACAATGGCGTGCGTTGCTGGCTTATGAATTAGCTGAATCAGTGTTTTTACATTGCTAGGTTAATTTTATTTACCACTAAGCAGCCATTGATTGCCTTTTTTGCAGTTGATGGCGTTTTTTATTTGGTCGAGATAATTAATACCTAAAACTACAAGAGAGCCGCTACTCCCTTCTGCATCTTATAAACTAACTCTAATTTTATGAGATCAGAAAATCTTAAAATCGTCCAAGTCCCGATCATGGACTTGAAAGCGAGCGAATACAATCCTCGCAAGCACAGCCAAGAACAGATGGACCAGCTTAAAGAATCCATTAAAAAGTATGGCTGTGTAGATCCGCTCATCGCCAATAGCGCTGATGAACGAAAAAACGTGCTAATCGGCGGACACTTCAGACTAGAAGCTCTCAAGGAGCTGAACTACCAAGAAGTACCAGTCGTCTATGTACACATCTCAGATATTGAGAAAGAAAAAGAGCTTAATATCCGCTTGAACAAGAATACTGGCGACTTCGATTTCGAACTATTAGCCAAGTTCGATGAAAACTTCTTGAAAGATGTCGGCTTCTCTTCCGAGGAACTAGACGACATTTTTGATATCGAAGATGTCCCGGAAGTATTTGACCTCAAGAAGGAACTTGAAAAACTGAATATCAAGAATATTGAGATTCAAAAAGGCGATATCTACGACCTCAACGGATCAAGACTGATGTGTGGTGATAGCACCATAGAAGCTGACGTCCTCAAACTCATGGATGGCAAAAAGGCAGATATGTGTTGTACGGACGAACCCTATATCTTGGATTACTTGCACGGCAAGAAGAAGAACGGCCAGCCGACCGAAGGCTTTGGTTTGAAGCGCGATCGCAAATATCTCGAGACTGATAATTTACCAGATAACTTTATCGAACTCTGGATGAATAATATCCAAAAAGTAGCCAAGGAAGATTTTTCCATTCTCTCCTATGAATGCTGGAAAAATCTACCGATTATGTGGGCGGAAGTTGCCAAGCGCTGGAAAGTTAGAAACCTGATCATCTGGCATTTACCTAATCGAGTTCAAGGATTTGCTTCTAAGTATAAGTTCTTCAACAAGTATGATTTTGCCATGCTCGGCTCGACCCCTAATTTTAAGATGAACGATTGTCCAGAAGATGACGAGTTACTACAAAATGAATTTATCTCCGCTCTTTATGCCACTTCAGGCAGGCCTAATTGGGAATCATATGAAAAAGGCAAAAAGTATTGTCCAACCGATTTTATTGAATTCAATGCTTCGGATGAGAAAAGCTCTGGTCAAGGAATTATCTTTGGCACCAAGCCAGTTGAAATCCTTATCCCGTACATCAAAGTCCTAACCAAACGTAATGACATAGTAGTCGAGCCGTTCGGCGGTAGCGGATCGACCCTCATTGCTTCGACTAAGCTAGGTAGGCGCTGTTTTATTATGGAAAAATCTCCAGTCTATGCCGAAGTCATCCGAAAGCGCTGGGAAAAGTTGACTGGTCTTAAGGCTAATAAAATTAACTAGCAACTATATGATCAGCGCAGACGCTAAAAAACGTTTCTTGGAGATTTTGCGCAAAACTCCAATCATCCAGCTGGCTTGCGAGCGCTCGGGAATATCCCGAGCCTCGCTCTACCGCTGGAAGAAAGACAATTCCGCCTTCGCCCAAGAAGTCGATGAGGCAATTATAGAAGGTTGTGGAATGATTACCGATATTGCCGAGAGTCAGTTGCTTCAAGCTATCAAGGAAAGGAACATCACGGCTGTGATGTTCTGGCTCAAGCACCATCACAAAACATATACCAACAAACTAGAGCTGAGCGGTAAGCTGGCAATTGATGATTCATTAACCCCTGAGCAGGAAGAAACCGTGCGCCAAGCACTCAAAGCCTTCTTGCCTAATAACAACTAAACATATGGCCAAACTACCAGTACATCGGGATGCTAAAACATTTAAAAATGAAGTCGCATCTAAGTCTATACCAGAACAACAAATCGGTTTCCCAAAAGAACTAGAAGAAAAGATAGATATTGAAGCATTAAGAGAAAAGATCGTTAAGGATAGGAAAATCAGGATGGAGCTCGTCCGCAAGAATCATTTCATATTTTTCCAGATATATTTTTCTGAACACGCCACTTATCCGACCGCTCCATTTCAGATGGAAATGTTCGGGCTAACCGAAGACACTAAAATCCAGACCAAGGTTATTTGCAGTTTCAGAGGCTCTGGTAAAACTACGATTATCACTCTCTCGTTTCCAATCTGGGCAATCCTTGGCGTCCTGCAAAAGAAATATATTCTGATACTCGCCCAGACCATCGAACAAGCCAAGCGCATCCTTAAAAACATTAAAGAAGAACTCGAATCTAATGATCTGCTAAGAAAAGATCTCGGTCCATTCTACGAGGAAGGAGATGATTGGAATTCACTGTCGTTAGTATTTTCCAGACAGAAAGCTAGAATTACAATCGCTTCAGTCGATGCTAGTATCCGCGGCACTAAGCACGGATCACATCGCCCAGATTTAGTCATTCTTGATGACGTGGAAGATATCAATTCTACCAGAACCAAAGAGGGGCGAAATAAAATCTTCGAATGGGTTACTGGCGATGTTTTGCCGATTGGCGACAAGAATACACTATTTTTCTTTGTCGGCAATTTGCTTCATTCCGACTCATTATTAATGAGACTTAAAGCCAAGTTTGAAAATAGTCCAGAATCTGGAATCTATAGAGAATATCCTTTCTTAGATGGAAATGACAATCCGCTTTGGCCAGGCAAATTTATGACCACTGAAGACGTTGAAAAAGAAAAAAGCAAGATCTTAAGTGAATCAGCTTGGCAAAGAGAATATTTGCTTAAAATCATTGGCACGGACGAGCAGATTATCAAACCAGAATGGATTCAATACTACGATGAATATCCGAAATACAGTAGACCCGATAAAACAGCTATGGGCATTGACCCGGCCACTGGAGCACCGGATGGTGACTATACGGCAATGGTCGGCGGACATCTTTTTGGTAGAGGCACGAAAGCCGTTGTCTATATTGTTCCTAATCCGATAAACAAAAGATTGGATCTAAAGGAGAATATAACTTACGCCAAAGAGTATTCCAGGCAAATCAAGCTTCCTGATGGTTATAGACCTAAAATATTAATCGAAGATATCGGTTTCCAAAAATATATTTATGGAGATCTAAAACTTGAGAATTATGAAGCTGAATTAAGAAAGCCTGGCGGGATGGATAAGGCAACCAGATTGCAATCAGTCGCCCATATGGTACAGAGCGGCAACGTACTGTTTCCCAAAACAGGCTGTGAAGAATTAATTGAACAGCTTCTAGGCTTTCCTCGAGAAAACCACGATGACTTGGTTGATGCTTTTAGCATCCTACTGTCATGGATGTCAGAACACCGAACAAGAGCAGTTGCTATTCGTTACCAGACAGATCATAGCGACCTTAACCATTTAAGTAGTCGAGAGAAACAACAGATTATTGAAGAAAGAGAACGTATTAACGACTCAATTCAAAATGCCTTTGGCATTTGTTAAGGAATCTTAGGCCTTTTTAAGACCTTTAGTTACCAACAGCTAGTGGTCTGGACGCCCCGAGTTCTTTGCGTCATTCATTGTAGTATATGATAAACGCAAATTATTCGGGGCTTAATGGGCTACAGACCCCGACAACAAATCAAAAGCCCGAAGAACCGCCGAAATACTGCCTTTATGCCAGAAAGTCGACGGAATCGGAAGAACGGCAAGTTCTTTCTATCGACAGCCAAGTCAAAGAAATGCTGGATTTAGCTGTTAAAGAAAATTTGAATGTAGTTGAGATTAAGCGCGAATCCCATAGCGCTAAAGAAACTGGCCAGCGCCAAGTTTTCAATGAACTGGTTGGCGATATCAGACAAGGAAAGTTTAATGCTATTCTAACTTGGGCGCCTGATAGAATTTCTAGAAACGCTGGCGATCTTGGGGCTATCGTTGATCTAATGGATCAGGGAGCCCTGAAAGAAATTAGAACCTATGGCCAGAAGTTTTCTAACAACCCCAATGAGAAGTTTCTGCTGATGATTCTGGGGTCGCAAGCTAAACTAGAAAATGATAATAGGGGTGTTAATGTACGCCGAGGATTAAGAACTAGGGCGGAGATGGGACTATGGGTCGGAGTAGCGCCGCTAGGATATTTAAATCAGAATAGAACAGATAAGAAATGCCAAGTGATTATTGATCCTAAAAGAGCACCAGTTATTAAGCAGATGTTTGAGAAAGTCGCTTATGAGAAATATAGCGGACGGAGATTATATCACTGGCTGACTCATGAGCTTAACTTTTATACCAGAGGTAATAAGCCATTAACATTAAGTGGAATATACAGGGTACTGGACAATACTTTCTATTACGGCGTCTTTGAGAGGCCGACTGGCAGTGGTAACTGGTATCAAGGAAAACATAAGCCGATTATTACCCAAGAGCTATTTGAAAAAGCCAAGGCGCAATTAAAGAGAGATAATATTCAAAGAGAAAGTAAGGAGTTCGCCTTCACTAAGCTAATAACCTGCGGTTATTGCGGATCAGGAATATCAGCGGAAAGTAAATATAAACAGCTTAAAGACGGCACAACCGCCCATTATATTTACTACGGATGCTCAAGGGGTAAAGATAGATTTTGTAAGAATAAATACATTAGAGAAGAAGAATTAATTGCCGAGCTTCTGAGAATAATTGATAAGGTCAGCATTAATGAGCTGGGCATGCTTAATAAACTAGAATTAGAAGTTGAGAGGTTTAATAAATTCCAGGGCATGGTCTTCGGCGAGAAACCGATGCACAGTAAAAAACAAAAAATAAATGTAGACATGAGAGACTATGCTAAATATGTACTCAAAGAAGGCAGTGCTATTGAGAAGCGAGAATTGCTGGCTAATTTGAGGAGTAGGATCGTGTTGAAGGAGAAGAAATTGGCGTTACTGGATGAACAGGGACAATAAAAAAGAGCGAATAATTATCCGCTCTTTTTTATTGTGAAAATGTCTTAAGGTTAGTCTCTCATTTCATCCAATAATTTCTTGATTTCATATGGCTTCTCAACATGCCTCAAAACAACCTCAATGGCGCCAGAGCCAGCGGTGTTAATAGCTATATCACCAGTTTTAGTTAATATCTTGTCAAAGAATGGTTCTCTGACATGAACATCGGTTATTTTAGAATAATCAATGCTAGTTGAACGAGTAGAAAGCCAACCTGTATGAATCAGAACTCTCTTGTTAGTAAAGGCATAGGCATTAGACACCCTCATATAAAAGGCATAGTAGAATAAAGCAATAGGAAAAGTTAACAAACCAAGCCCAGCGGCAAACAACAGAGGTAGACTAATAATACCCCAAACGATTAGATTGAATTTAATATAGCGATCGCCGATTGAGAAGCTGTGTTTAATTT
>ERZ724505.1020-NODE-1020-length-16060-cov-4.934208_pt1 | contig 16060 bp, 17 predicted proteins | sample MGYA00376038_ERZ724505 | MGnify/ENA primary metagenome ERZ724505 (study PRJEB28724, sample SAMN07190884) | wastewater metagenome | isolation source: effluent of sewage treatment plant in Hong Hong | place: Hong Kong | collected 2016-03-17 ... | reverse complement strand
GTAGTTTTTTTTTTTTTTTTTTTATGTCGCAACTTACCGAAAACGCATACACTATCGTTGTTTCCTCTGGCAAATCAACCAGCCAAAAATCCGCAACCTTTGTTGTGATCTGCTCATTTCCCCGAGCAAGTAGCTTGCTGATGAGTACAAGTACAGGGTTCAGCTCATATCCAATCGCTCGCGCACCGCGTGCAGCCGCGAGCCTCAGTACTATACCGTCGCCCGAACCAAGATCAACCAGCACATCTTTGCTTGTCAGTTGGTACAACTCACTCAGTGCCAACTGCGCATACTTGCGATGGCTTGGCACGTATGGTGCGCCACGCGCAACCACAAACCCAAACAGCAGCACCACGCCAAGTAGTAGCCATAGCCACCACTCCATCAGTCGGCGTCACTCGCAAATGATTGTTTGACGATTGTAATCTCGTTTTCAACACTGCTCAGATCGTCTTCAATTGCTGTTGCTAATTTTTTGACCGCCTCGAGCTTTGTCTTTGCTTGTTCAAGCGCAAACTCATCGCCCCGAAACCACGCAACCAGTTCGTCGAGCTGCGTTAATTTATCTTGAATTGTTGGGTCATTTTTGCTCATATTCATATATCTCCGCTTTCATTATAGCGCCCGTCGTCTCAACTGTAATCTTACCGCCAACACGCTGCTCACCACGCACCAATGCGTAGCCACGTGCTAGCACACGCTCCGGATCAAGCTCTGCCGCCAGCAACCGCACTTGCCGCACACGCTCGCGATGCGCCACAATCGCCGACTCTACGGCGGTATACGAGAGCTCGAACGATTGCGCAACTCGCTCGCGCAGAGCATCGATTCGCTGTGTCACATGCGGCAAGACGCTTTCTACTTGTAGGCGCGTGCGCCGCACTATCTCGTGGCGATCAGGTACCAGCAATTGTGCTGCATTGCTTGGCGTTGCCGCACGCACATCTGCAACCAAGTCAACGAGCGATTCATCAACCTCGTGGCCTATGCCAGTCAATGTCGGCACACGACTTGCGGCAACTGCACGCACGAGTTGCTCGTCATTAAATGCACTCAGGTCGTCTGCGCTACCACCTCCACGAATAATCACAATCACCTCGGGCAAGTCTTCCTGTTCGTTAAAATACTTTAGTGCGCGTATGATCTGGTCTGGCGCATCCGCACCTTGTACCGTGACTGCCGCCACATCTATGCGCACGCCACCCCAACGATCATTCACAATCTTCACAAAATCAGCATATCCAGCCGCCTGCGGGCTACTAATCACCGCCACTCGCTGCGGTATAGTGGGGAGCGGTCGTTTGCGCTCTATAGCAAACAGCCCCTCCTGATCTAGCTTAGCCCTCAGCAGCTCAAAACTTTTTTTCAGGCTACCCTCGCCACTCGGACGAATCGCACGAACCGTTAGACTAAATTTGCCCCATTGCGTGAGCTTTGGTGCCGCGGTCACAACAACTTTCATGCCGTCTTCTATTGGCACTCTCAGTTGAAAAAGCATCATAAAACAGCCCACGCTACCGCCAGCATCTTTGATATCAAAAAACACAAACTTTCCCTGATTAACCTTAAAGCTCGCCACCTCACCCTCAATTTCTATAGCAGGGTACGCATATTCAAGCGTCTGATTGGTAAGCGCTATAAAGTCGCTAACGCTGAGCTTTGGCAACATGCCGGTCGTGTCCTCCATAGGTATTGAGCGCATGCTGGTAAAAAATGTATCCAAACACAATTGTGCCAAGTAGTATGATGATCCGCGCCAACAGAATGCCCGCAATCGCTACGCCACTCGATATGCCAGCAAACGCCAAAAACGTCACCATAACCGCCTCGTAGGCACCCGCGCCTCCTGGTGTTGCGACAATAAATCCCGCAAAACTCGCCACGCCATAAGCAATAAGAATCGGTGCAGGATTAATAATCTCGCCGAGCGACCAAAAGGCAATCATAAACAACCCAGCGTCACCGATGTTGTACACCAACCCCCACAGAAACGGCTTGATAAGGAGCTTTTTATCATGCCGAAGCTCCATAAAATCACGATGCATATCATCCAAGAATTCTTCGATTGCATCGAGTCGTAGCAATTTGCGCCTACGGCCAAACGTCACTTTGCGCGTGACAAAATTCATCGTACGATATAGCCAATCAGCAAACTTATCGATTCGTCGTTTACTACTCAGTAGATAAATACCCAGGAGCAACAATGCAATAATCGCGCCAAACAGTGTCGCACTCGTGAGTATGATCCAGCGGTTCAGGTCGCCATCGAGTGTAACAGCAAACAATGCAAGCAAAAGCAAAAGCGCAAACGCTACAAACGTCATGGCATGCCGTACAACCTGAGCCATGGTTGCCCTACCCGGCGATACCCCCAAGTGCGCCAGCCGCCACGACAAATACGATACACCGCTCACGCCGCCACTCGGCAATATATGATTTACGAAGTTACCCTCGAGCGCAATTCGTATCAATTCTGTACGTTTCACTTTTTTCATTTGGCCTTTACCGCGTAAATAGCTGAAGATCATCTCGCCACCAGCATAAAACACTAGCAGCTGCACCGGAACCATGAGCAGCAGGATCCATAGATTCACCTGGCCCAGTAGCTCCCACGCCCGCACTAGCTCGTGCCGCGACGCAAACAAAATGACCGCTAGTAAAACGACCGTTGCAATACTAAGCCATCTGCGAAAAGACATATCTTTAGTATATAGTATTTTGTCGATTGTATTTCGTATATACTGGTGAAATGCAATACATTGCTCTTCTTGGTCGACAGCCCGCTATAGGCATAGCGGAGCTTGAGCGTGTTTTTGGTGATGTCACGTGGTTTTCAGATACCGCCGCAGTTGTTGTGGCCGATACTTTCGACATAGAGCGACTCGGTGGCACCGTAAAAGCCGGGCGCGTTGTGGCTGAGTTTCCTAGTGGCGATTGGCGACAGGCGAGCATGAAGCTTGTGCGCGCCTACACCGAGGCATGGGCAGATCACGATGGCAAAATAACACTTGGTATCAGCGCATACGGTTTTGGCGTTTCTGCTCGCGACGTACAAAAAAGTGGCATCATCCTAAAGTCAAAGCTCAAAGAAAAAGGCGTCAGCCTGCGCCTTGTGCCAAACGACAACGCAGCGCTTGGCAGCGCAACGAGTCATCATAACAAGCTTGGGCTTTCGGATAACAAAGTTGAGCTGCTCGTTGTAAAAGGCAAAAGCGGCAAGATTATCGTTGCCGAAAGTACCGGTGCGCAAAACATCACTGCCCTGGCTCGCCGCGATCAGGGTCGCCCAGCCCGCGATGCATTTGTCGGTATGTTGCCACCGAAGCTGGCACTCACCATGATCAATCTTTCTCGCCCAAAAAAACCTGATGCTCACGTGCTTGATCCGTTCTGTGGTACGGGCGTGCTGCTCCAAGAAGCACTACTACTCGGTCACTCTGTTTATGGCACTGACCTGTCAGACAAAATGATCGATTATTCGAGGAGAAACCTCGAATGGCTAAGTTCTAAATTCAAGATTGAAAGTTCAAAGTTCAAACTGGCACAAGGCGACGCTATGACATACACATGGGATCTTCCTATCGACGCCATTGCCTGCGAAACCTACCTGGGCCAACCATTTAGTGCACCACCAAAGCCCGAAAAGCTAGCCGAGGTTCGCGGTAACTGCGATCACATTATCAGTACATTCCTGCGCAATATTGGCGAGCAGATTACGCCTGGCACACCGCTATGCGTTGCCGTGCCCGCCTGGCGAGACGTCGCCGGTGGGGTTACCCATCTACCGCTCATCAAAAATCTGGCGACACTCGGCTATCAGCAGATTGAATTCAAAAACATCCGCGCCGAAGAGCTACTCTACTACCGCGAAGACCAAGTCGTCGCTCGCGAATTATTGGTGCTCGAAAAGCTGTAGCCTACCAAAAAGACTCCGCCCATGGAGTCCTTTTGATCTGTATATCTTTGTTGGGTATGGTATCCCGGACGCACCAACTCTTGCGCGTCCGGGATACCAATAGTTGTTCACCTTCCCTGTACGATTGCCTCTTTGTTGCCCGGAAACTCCACACGCCAGACGACCTCGTTGTCGTCGTTGGTGTGGCGCACCACGCAGACGGTGGTTGCTCGAGGTAGCGCATCAACGTTGATCGTTGACACACGTTCCTTGGCGTCGCGCAGCAGCGCTCCTCTTGCCAGTCCGTAGGCATGTTGCTCGGACATCGGTTCCACCAATTGTGCGAGCTTTGCCAGATTTGCCACAAACGACATGTTATCGTCCAACGCGCTGCACTCGCTCTTGATTGGTTGTGTGGCATGCGTACTCGCGACAATCGTTTGCCGCGGCAGCGGCACTGCTGATTGTTGCATCACTACCGTGGCCTGTTGCTCATGCTTGCATGCCTGTAGCACAAGTCCGCACACCGCAGTCGCGCCCAAAAACAGCCCTACAGTAGAAAGTCGAACAGTAATGTGCGACATCGAATCCCTTCACTCCTAACATATTTGTTTTCGGTAACGCTTCGGTGTTAGTTCCACTGTATCAAATTCCGCTTACGTCTACCAGACAAAAAATGTGTTCATGAGCACTTTTCTTGCATTCCGCCCAACAGGGGTTGACGAACAGCGTTTTTTTCGCTACAATGGTTCGGATTGTTAAAAGTATAAATTGTGCTGCTTTGCTTTACCGCGAGTGCAGCGCAAGGCAGCTTTGAAGCGCGGAGCGAGACGTACAAGAGGTACGGCGAGTGAGCACTGCAGAAGCTAACGCAGCGGTGCGCCGCGAGAAAGGAAAGCCCCATGTCACATGTCAAAGCAGGTGGTTCAAGCAAAAACATCCACAACAATGCTGGTCAGCGTCTCGGCGTAAAGCGCTTTGGTGGCCAAAAAGTTCGCGCTGGCGAAGTACTTGTACGCCAAACTGGCAGCACCAAAGTAGCTGGCCCTGGCACATACATGAGCCGCAACTTCACTATTCACGCTGCTGTAGACGGCATCGTAGAATTTGCCAAGGTGAAAAAAGCCAAGTTTACTGGCAAAACAGCACCTCGCACACAAGTTACCGTAAAGTAACAGCACAAGGCAAATAAAAAAGAAGCTCGCATGCGAGCTTCTTTTTTATAAGACCTTACTAGGCTGATAATCCTAAGTGATACTTTACCCTATCAACTACATCGCCAATCACTACCTGTGACTTTACGAGGTAATCGTCGACACCTAGTTGTTCAGCACGCTCTTTGTCCTTTGCCTGGCTGAGCGCTGTGAGCATGATCACGCGCACATTTGCCACTTCAGGCGTATTGCGCAGTATATCAAGCACATCAAAGCCGTTCACCTTTGGCATCATAGCGTCGAGTAGTATGAGGTCTGGCTTGAACTCTAGCACTGCCTGCAGTGCTTGTTCGCCATTATTCACCTCGTAGGTTTCAAAGTTTTCCAGCTCCAGCCGCGACCGATACACCGCCGCTAGCGCCACGTCGTCTTCTACGAGCAAAATCTTCTTTTTTGGTTGTTCGTCTTGCATATGCTTAGTGTACCATATTATTTCTTCAAATACGCCTTCGCTGCATCCATCTGCGGATCACGTCCTGCATTGGCATCGTCTGCCGTCAGCTCCACCTTTTTATCAGGACTTATGCCCTCTTTGTTGATGTTTTTACCGTTTGGCGTATACCATCGTGCTACCGTCACCTTAAGCACCGAACCATCCTGTAAATCAATGAGTTTTTGCACGCTTCCCTTGCCAAACGTCTTTTCGCCTATAAGCGTTGCTGCACCGTTATCTTGCAGGGCACCAGCCACAATCTCACTCGCACTTGCGCTACCACCATTGGTAAGTACAACCGTTGGTACGCCTTCAAGTACAGGGTTACTACCCGATCGTAGTTCGTCTGTCACCTTGCCATTCGTTCGCTCACTTACTACCACCTTGTCGCGTAGCCATAGTCCCGATACATCCTGCGCAGCCGTCAGCAGTCCGCCGCCATTGCCACGCAAGTCCAATATGACGCCCTTCACGTTCTGATTCTTGAAGTCCTGCGCAGCCTTACGCGCCAAATCAGTCGTTGTATCGTCAAAGCGACGCATTGTCATGATTCCAATACCGTCAACCACCGTGCTATCAACACTTGGCGACGTAATTTGTTCACGCGTGATAGTAAAGTCTTTGCTTTCCGTACCGCGCAGCACTGTCACTTTCACTGTGGTGCCTATGTCACCTCGAATTTTGTTCACCGTGTCGCTCACCGACCAACCACTCGCCGATTCGTCGTTCACTGCCACAATCACGTCGCCAGCTTGTAGACCAGCTTTTTGTGCTGGCGAACCGTCGAGCGCACGAAGCACTGTTGGCTTACTGCCCCTACTACCTATCTCTGCCCCTATACCGCCACCAATATTACCCGTGAGGTCCTTATTGAATTCTTCGGCCTCTTTACGGTCCATGTACACCGTATACGTGTCATCTGCAGCCGCCACCAACCCACGGCTCGCGCCGTTTATAAGTGCTGTATTGTCCAAGGTACCGTCAAAGTTTGCCTTGAGCGCCCTATATGTTGACTGCACGCTCGAAAGATCAAGCGTACCAGTGGCTACCTTAAAGCCAAAAGCTGGTGCTACCAGCCCGACAATCTGATCATTGCGCGTGCCGCCAGCATAACCAACGATTACTGCAAGCCCCACAATCAGCACAAATGTGCTAGGGGCAAAGCTCCACTTCGTATCTGTCTTATCAGTCTTTTGTTGAGAACCCATCTCAAACCACCCTTTCCGCTGCAACCCGTTCTAACGGCACGCTTTGCCAGTCTCGCTTCGCACAGTAGCTATGGCTACTGTTTGTCACGAAAACTGACAAACCGTACTCGTTAGTACTGGTTTCGCTGATGAAAAGTAGTTTGAGATGGGTTCTGCTCACTTCAATCAATTATACGCCACAAACTGACAAATCGCTTACGACAATAAAATTCAACAACAAAACCCTCCAAGTAGAGGGTTCAACCGATGCGATACTTACAGCCATCAGAAGTAAATATATGTATCGTAGGTTGCAGCAGAAACGCGCATCTTAGAGTAATTGCCCCAGCCCGCGCCGCCAGCGTTATAGTAGTTATACTGACTCACATCTACCGTGCCGTCGCCGTTCACTGCTTCTACCCACACTACATGGCCATAGGCACCCGCGCTGATCACACCAACAGAATTAGCTCGTGGGGTACTGCCCGTACTGTAGCCAGCTGCACGCGCGCTACCTGGCCATTGATTTGCATTGCCCCAATAACGTGGGTAATTGCCTGTATAGGCGCCGACTTTATAGGCCGCGTAGCTCACGCATTGGCGGCAACCGTAGCCAAGCGGATCGCTACCATTGCCATCTACGCCGCCGTGCGACCAAGCGTTGGCATCAACCCAACAATTAGCTTCCCATGGGTAGCCACCTTTGTTTGGATCGCCAGGCAAAATGTTTATCGTGCCACCAGCTCGGCGTGCAGCCGCTTCTATTGCTGCCTGTTGCTGTTTTTGTAGCTCAAGCTTTTGGCCTTCACGGCTCTGTACCAGGCCTGCGTATGCAGCTTCCTGACCGCGTGTTTGCGATATCAGCTGTGCCTGCTCGTTTTCCTTTGCTACCAGCGCATCACGAGCCATCTTTTGCTCGGCGAGCACACGGTCAACGTCCTTTTTCTGTGTCTCTAGCTGCGCTTTGAGTTTACGAATACTCGTAATGGTTGAAGTCAGACTGTCTTTTACACTGTTGCGATACGATTCTTTGTCGACATAGTCCGATATACTCTTGCTGCTAGCCAGCATTTCGAGTGGCGTTACGTCGCTCGACACATACAGATCAGCTAGTGTTACACCAAGTGCATCTTGGTTGTCAGCAATCTTTTTTTCATTTGCGGCAATTTCGGCTACTAATTTGTCGTGTTCGGCCTGCTTTAGGTCTACTTGTGCCTGGATGATGTTTTTCTGCGCACTAATGCCATCGAGCTCGCGCTGCAGTGATTCTGCCTGTCCCGCTAGCTTGCTCACCTGTGCCTGATACTGATCGATCTGCGCCTGGATTTGTGCAATTTTTTGATCGTAATCATCCGCTTTTACAATGCGCGCCATCTGAAAGGGCGCTGTCGCGGCAAGCAAAACCGCCACTGCCACGATGGTAATTCTTTTTGCAGTGTTTTTGATGTTCTGAGTCGGTGTGGTGGACAGCCGTTTCATTACCGTTCACTATAGCATAAGAGGAATGATTTGTAAAGTGTTATTGTACAAAAAAGAATAAGGGTGGTCGCTTACGGGAATCGTAGCAGAATCACACCAGAATTCTTGACCCACATAGTACTGTACTCGCCTGTACCATAGAAGTTGTATTGGCTCACAAACATGTCGCTACCGCTGACCGATTCGACGATCATGACGTGACCGATTGGTGCAAACGAACCACTGGCAGGTAGTACAACCACATCGCCTGCCTGTGGTGATGACACGCGGTACGCACCACTCCAACGCGCAGCACTGCTTGGCCACTGGTAAGCGTTGCCGTCGCCGTGCCAGGCATTTACTGTCTTGCCAAATCGTGCCTGTAACGCCCAAGCAACATAGCTCACACATTCACGGTTATACAGATTCCAGGGGTCAACCATGCTATCGTGCGCCGCACAGTACGGATAGCCACCGCTACAGCCACGATTACCGCTCCAGCCCCAGTACTGGAAACTACCCACAACGCCGCTATTACCGCCGCCGCTTGCGACCAAGCTTGCGTAATACGCCTGCTGCTGCGCGCTCACTGATTGGATCTGGTTGCGAGCACTGCTTACAAGATTCTGATACGCTGCCTCTTCGCCACGAGTTTGATCAACCAAACTCTGCTGCTCAGCCTGAGTGGCAGCCAATTGATCGTTTTGGAGCTTAAGTTCTTCGAGCACCTTTTCGACTGCTTTTTTGTCGGTTTCAAGCTGCGCTTTAATGCGTTTTACCTCAGTAATAGTGCGGCTCAGCGAATCACGCACCGTCGTGCGGTATTCCTGCTTGTCCACAAAATCACCGATGTTTTGGCTGCTCGCCAACAGTTCTAACGACGAGATTTTACCATCGACATAGAGATTCGCTAGCATATCACCCAAAGCGTCTTGTGTTTGCTCTAGCTTTTTCTGATTGGCCGCGATATCTGCCTGCAGCTTGTCATGCTTTTGCTGATTTGCCTGTATATTCGCCTGCAAGGCGGCAATCTGCGCATTTATGCTGTCGAGCTTGTTTTGTAGTGTATCGCCCTGCGCCTTTAAAGCATTCGCCTGCGCGAGGTATTGATCAGCCTGCGCCCTTAGGGAATTAATTTGATCATCCCATTTGTCGGCGTAAACCTGCTCAAACAGCGCAATCGGTCCACTGACCGCAAACACCAATGCACAGCTAATAGTGGCGACACGAGTCACCATACGACGCTGAGCTGGTGTGGTGGACAGCTTTTTCATATGTACCCCCATGATAGTACGCCCTTACCGGGGCGTCAATGCTTATGGTTATTTTTCGTTCAGACTTTCAGATATTTCCGCGTTGCGAGTAGCGACGACACCACGCCAATGGTTGCGCCCATTAAAATCATGCCCAGTAGTACTAACACCAAATAAATCGTAATCGTCTCTATAGTGCCTTCGACCGATACTTCGTAGCTAGCCAGCTTGTCTTTGGCGGCAAACAACATAGTCACCCCTAGCCCCGTAGCAAGTATTGCAGCGATCACCCCATATACAACAGCCTCTACAATGAATGGTCCGCGTATAAAGCTTCGGTCGGCGCCGATCAGTTTCATCATCTGGATCTCTTCTTTGCGGTTAAAGATAGCCATTCGAATGGTGTTAAAGACAATAAGCGATGATATAACGATGAACACAATGCTTGCAATGATCCCTACTCTTTCGGCAAACTGCACCCAGCGGCCAATATTTTGTATGGCGCTGCGCCGCTCACCGCTAAATGATGCCGGACGATCAGGGTCAGCGTGGGCTTTATAGATTGCATTGTTTTTGACAAAATGATCCAGCTCAGACGGGTCGTTGATGTCGACAATATTCACGCGGAAGGTGCCCGGCAGTTTGTTGGTTGCCTCGTTGAGTGCATCGAGCGTCTGCGTGTCAGACTTGTTATCTTGTGCAAAGTTTTCGCGTGCTTGCTGGGGGCTGATGTACGTCACATTTTTGACCGTCGAAAGCTTAGCTATTTCTGCTTTGATCTTGTCGGCATCGGCGTCGGTAGTATCGGTACGCACATAAATCGACATGTCGACTCGCTCTTTGATGGTATCGACAGTGTCTACCAACACCTGGCGAGCCGCCAGTGTGATGAAGATGATCAGCAGCGTAATGGTCATGACGGCCGTGGCAGCAATAGTTAGCCACAGGTTGCGGCTAAAGTTATTGATACCATAGCGGCACATGCGCACAAACGTCAGCCATTTGCGGCGAGTTTTTTTATTCTGTGCCAGTGCTTTTGGCTCTGTACGATTACCGTGCGCCATTTATTTCTTCCCCTTTGCAGCAGCTGCCGTAGCTGGAGCCTGAGCAGGCGTGGCACTAAATTGCCTGTAACTCCCCTGTGCCTGATCGCTGGTAATCTTGCCGTGCTCAATCGTGATCACGCGGCGCTGCAATTTGTTGACGATCTCGACATTGTGCGTGGTGAGTAACACTGTAGTGCCATAGGCATTGATTTTCTCGAGCAGTCGTACAATATCCCAGCTGTGCTTTGGGTCAAGGTTACCCGTCGGCTCGTCGGCAATCAAAATCTTTGGCTGGCGCACTACCGCGCGCGCAATCGCCACACGCTGGCGTTCGCCACCGCTGAGCTGATGCGGGAAATTCTTTTCTTTGCCACTCAGACCAACCAGTTCTATGACCTTTGGTACCGTGTTTTTGATCTCACGATTGGTCATACCCGCTATTTCGAGTGCAAACGCAATGTTTTCGTACACTGTGCGCTGAGGCAGCAGTTTGAAGTCCTGGAACACCACGCCAATCTTGCGGCGCAGCAGCGGAATATGCTTGTCTTTCAGGGTGTCGTAGTCTATGCCGCCAACCACAATCTTGCCGCTGGTTGGCTTTTCTTCGCGAGTAAGGAGCTTCAGCAGTGTGGATTTACCTGCACCGCTCGTGCCCACAATAATCACAAATTCTTTTGGGTCCACATGCAAACTGACGCGATTCAGCGCCGGCTTCATATCTTTGCCGTATGTTTTGGTAACCCTATCGAGCAATATCATTACTGTAGTGATTATAGCATAAGTTTTACGGGAAGAAACTGAAGTGTTATCTGTATATACGAGAATTCAACAGAGCTTATCACCTACTTAGGGCGTTTTTGCTCGATGACATGCTTCGCTACATATAAAGCATTGTTTGTTGCATGAGCAAGCATTGAAGCTTTAACGCCCCTTTTTTTATGTATACGGTTATAGTTTAAACCACCGATAAATTGTGGGACAGGTATAGCATCAGGGCCAGCATGAGTAGCGGCGAATATTCCAGCAATTGCAAGCTTTGCCCTTCTTGATACGAGAGACCCGTCATCGTAGCCTTTCTTTTCCAGCACACGACTGGGAAGTTCACGAAAGATCAGTTCTTCAGTGATCGGCGCACCCAGTGTTGATGAACTGGCAGCCAAGACAGGATGCTCTTCGGCAAACCTATTGATTGAGGCGTTGTCTTTGCGACCATGCCCAAGAGGAACCCCTACCTTATCACCTGCTTTTTGTAGAGCATATCTTAGACCAAACAACAGCGCTGTTTCACCCATGGTTGCGGCATAAGGGTGCTTATCTGAGAATTGATCGTATTTTTGTTTTATGCCCTCATGGCTTTTCATATCATAACATTAGCATAAATACTATAATATGTCAACTCTAGCCTTAGCGGGCCATAGTAATCGCCATCCGCGTTGCGTCGTAGTTTGCTCGATCATTTCCAGAGTGCCCAGCAACTGTCCAGACAAGTTGGCTCTGTGGTAACAATCCGTGTAACTCGTGAGCAGTTATGGGTGGACAAACCATATCGTAGCGCCCCTGTATGATCGTAATTGGCATCGTCAATGTATACGCACTTTCCAAAATGTGCCTGTCTGGCATAAAGCAAAGATTACTCGTGTAAAAGACTTCCATCCGTATGGGACACGGATCAAAGTCATCAAAGCTACCTGCGTTTAACCTGTCATCAAGTCGCATAATAGAGTCCTCTAGAGTGGCGAATGCAAAGGCAGACTCTTTCATAGCCTGCTCATCACTACCAAGCAGGCGTGATTCGTGATAAGCAGCGGGGTTGTCACTGTGCTCGCGGGGAACGCTTGAGACAAACTGTTGCCATACGTCTGGGTAGATTGCTCGAAAGCCTCCTTGATCGAGAAAATCCGCTTCACTTTTTGACCCAGTGAAAATTCCGCGAAGTACCATCGCTTTCACGCGCGACGGATGTGCAAGCGCAAACGCAAGTGCAAGCGTTGAGCCCCACGAGCCGCCAACAATCACTACTTTATCAGCGCCACATTCATCAAGAATCTTCACAATGTCCTCTACGAGAAGCTGTGTTGTGTTGTTGGTGATTGAGCCATAAGGCGTGCTTCGTCCACACCCACGCTGATCAAAAAAGATCACTTTGTCCCTAGTTGGGTCAAAATACGCCTTGTGCCCATCACCGCAGCCGCTGCCGGGGCCACCGTGCAAGAATAAAAAGGTTACCGCTGATTCTTTGCGCCCCCACTCTTGCACATATAACTCATGTCCATCGCCTACTGGTAGCGTCAATTCTTTGATCGTAAATGTATCGGGTGTCATACCACTGCTCCTTTTCTTTCACAATACAGGCTCGCACAACGCGCGACCAGCTCGTCTGTTGAATCAATGACGTCAATGTCGTCAAGCATATTTTGCAGATTATCACGAAGAAAGCTTAGTTCTGTGCACGCAAGCACCACTCCGTCTGCTTGAGCGTTCTTTATAATCGCCACTACGCTGCTCAGCAGCTCAGAAGATATAAGCTGCCCTCTTTTAAGCAGTCGTATTACCGTATCGATAACTTTTTGCTCCTCATTGCCCGCTGGCAATATCGCTATACCGAAGGCTCTGGATTGGTAGACCTGACTGCGACGTGTGCCGTCCGTACCAAGTATAAGTAGCTTTTTCAAACCACGTCGCTGAGCTGCCACAATACATGCAGCGGGCATATCAATAACAGGCAGTGGCACCAACGACTGCAGCCTGGCAAGTATGCTCCCCGCATGCGCCGTATTGCAGGGCAAACACACGACATCGGCGCCCGCAAGTCTCAGCAGCTGCGCATTTGGTACAAGCTGCTCAAGTGGATCATCACCCCCCTCGTTTAAAAACCGAGACCTGTCCCATATACTGCCGTCATTAATGGTAATAATTCGAGGCATTGCTTGATCGTCACCCTCAAGCATGTCAATTAATCGCTGCTCAAACTGCACTGTCGCACGCGGACCCATGCCTCCAAGAATTCCTATGGTAAACGGCTTCATGTTGCACCTCTTCGAAGAGTCTGGATATCCTGATCGAGTGCTAAGAACTCTGCCATTGTCGCTACATGCACAGCTTCGGGTACGTAGAGGCCACCTTCATCTATCACATCATACTGGCTCATAAACGGAGCGCTTGTCGCATCGACAAATAAATCCTCACACTGATCTGCAACTTGTCTAAATGCGCTAGTAATTTGTTCACGTGTGTTATTTGAAGCGGCTATAAAACTCTGCCTTGCCATCTTATCTTTTGATTCTTTGGTTTTGAAAAACGCGCCTCGTGCTTTGTTTAGCGTTATCAGCTCATCCTTTGTATCGGCAATAGCCGCCAGTAAATTGTCAAGATTATCTGAACGTTTCGTAGTTGTCGCAAATTTCGCCGCGCTGCCCGGAATCAACTTTACTGTCAGAGCATCTGGAAACTGCAAACCAAGTGGTGAGCGTAAACAAAGTTCGCTGTATAGAGTGTTTATTATTTGGAGAGGCGTACGCGGATCATCTTTTGACTTCGGTCTCGTCATATACTTCACCATATCTGGGCCGGAAACATGGTACTGCTCACTGCGGCCAGAAGCAATGAGTTCAATCACAAAATTCGCAAGGATATCCACCTCGTTTGGCAACAGAGCCCCCCGTTCATAGCGGGGATCATCTGCAAGTTGGATAATCTTTCCCTGCTCTGCCAAACGACTCGCGGTAATTGGATCCTTAGAGGTGGCTGCTTCGTCAGTTTCAACAAACCGTTGAAAAAGCTCGGGCATAGACGCCACAGCACATCGAGTAATCTCACCCACGAGTGATTCATTCCTACGCAGGTAGCTAGTATTTGTTTCTATGGAAGTATCCGGAAATGCCGTGCGTAGACCTTCGCTGTGAAATTCATCAACGTATCGTTTATTTGAACCTTCGGTCACAAGCGCACGAAAGCTGAGCTGTCCCAGCTCGGCAATGGGCCACCGCTTCCCGTCTTTAATGATGCTTTCTGGACAGTAATTCTTGTCCACACCAGTAACATTATGATCCACCAAAAGCATCGATACGCCAGCATTTGCAAACGCAAGATTATACGCTCGCGCATTGCCAATGTGTGCGCTACGCATTACGCTAAATCCTTGTTGTTGCCTCTCTGCAAGGCTCGATAAACTCTCTGTGTCGGTAATTTGTAGACTGATTTCTGCCATGATGACTCCTTTGTTGCTCAAATAAATAAACCGCCGGAAAGGCGGTTTATTCTGGTAAAACTTTGCTTAGATTATGAATGAATAGCTACGTAAGAATAAGCCGCCTTGCGGATGCGATAATGCTTAAACCAACGTTTAACTTGATTCATGATGTTGTCATTGTAGCAATATATGGCCTTACACGCAAACGCATTATTGCAAGTGAGCTTCGAGATACGCCGTTATAAACCCGTCGATCTTGCCATCAAGTACCGCCCCAGGGTCTTTTTCTTCGTACTTGGTACGGGTGTCTTTTACCAGTGTGTACGGATGCAGCACGTAATTGCGGATTTGTGAGCCCCAGTTGGCAGACTCACCTGCGCGTAGTTCGGCGACCGATTCGGCGTGTTGCTCCAGCTGCAACTGGGCGAGTTTTGAACGCAGAATCTTCATGGCGGTTTCGCGGTTTTGTAGCTGCGAACGCTCGTTTTGGATCGCTACCACGATATTTGTTGGTATATGCGTCACACGCACAGCGCTATCGGTGGTATTTACCGATTGCCCACCGTGACCACCGGCGCGATACACGTCAATCTTCAGATCTTTATCGTCGATCATCACTTCGTCTGGTGCATCGATTTGCGGCAATACTTCTACGAGCGCAAAGCTGGTTTGGCGTAAGTTGTCGCTATTGAACGGACTCAGGCGCACCAGGCGGTGCACACCGTTTTCGCTCCGCAACCTACCATAGGCATACGCACCACTCACTTCAAACACACTTGTTTTGATTCCCGCTTCTTCACCTGCAGATCGCTCAACTTGCGCTACACTCATGCCCGCACGTTCCGCCCAGCGTAAATACATGCGCTCAAGCATTTCAGCAAAATCCTGCGCGTCGGTACCACCAACACCCGCACTTATACGCACAATCGCATTGTGATCATCGTACTGACCGCTAAATAGTAGCTCTTTTTTACGTTCGGCAAGCTCCTGTTCCATAGCGGTGATCTGGCCATCAAATTCCGCCAACAAGCTAGCGTCACCCAACTGCATAAGCTCTTCTATATCGGCGACCTGCGCGCGAAGTGTCTGCCACGGCTGCACCATACCCGCAAGCGCTGCTTGTTGCTTGCTTTTGGCCTGAGCGTCGGCCGGATTATTCCAAATTTCTGGCACAGCCAACTCGGCATCGAGCGCATCAAGATGCCGAGCCTTTTCGTCAATTGCAAGCTGCTCATAGGCCGTCTCTACATCTGCCTTCAGCACCTGCACCCGCTTTTCGAGTGGTTGCATAATGGTTCATTATATCATCTTGCCTTTCACCATCACTACACCGCAAGCAATCAGTACGGTATACTGGGCCTATGACAAAAATCGGTGTATTAGAT
>ERZ724505.1019-NODE-1019-length-16077-cov-4.829672_pt1 | contig 16077 bp, 16 predicted proteins | sample MGYA00376038_ERZ724505 | MGnify/ENA primary metagenome ERZ724505 (study PRJEB28724, sample SAMN07190884) | wastewater metagenome | isolation source: effluent of sewage treatment plant in Hong Hong | place: Hong Kong | collected 2016-03-17 ... | reverse complement strand
TTACGCCACGATAAGCCTGCCACCAACGTTTGTGGTTTGGATTGGATTTGCGGGTGCGATCTATCGAGTGGAAAGCTTGCCAAAGCACGCTGTTGCTATAGCCGCTGTAGAAATCATCGATTTGCCTCTGTGATAACCAAACTGGCCGGCATTTATGCTTGGCAAGTTCGGCGACGATTTCTTGTCTATCTTCGTCCGTCAGGTTGTCGCTAGCGATACCGGGCCAGCCAATCCAGACGCGCTTTTTATCTTCGGCATAAGAAGAAATCCCCGTAAGGCCACCGACACTTTGAGAAAAACTTAATTTACCGTCTACTTTTTTAACACTGACCGGCAAGCGGTTGGATACAATAATAACCTGTGGCATAACTCCTCAACTGACTACCAGCATAACAGATTGCCGTATCTGTTGCTGTGGGTATTGATACAATAGCAGCATGATTGTGACGTTAACGGGAGCAAATAGTTTTGGGTTGCAGGCGAAATTGCATGAATATACCGAGGATTTTGTAGGCAAATACAGTGACTTAGCGCTGGAGCGAATCGACGGGCAGGAGACCAGTTTTGAATCAATTTCTGAAGCGCTAAATGGACTGCCGTTCTTGTCTTCTAAGAAACTAGTTGTTCTGCGCGATGGCAGCGCAAACAAGCAATTTGCCGAGCAGGCTGAACAAATTCTTAATAATATTCCCGAAAGCACCGATGTTATTTTGGTTGAGCCAAAACTCGACAAGCGGCTGGCTTATTATAAGTTTCTTAAGAAAAAAACCGACTTTCAAGAATTTCCGGAGTTAGATCAAAACGGCTTGACGCGCTATTTAGTCGAAGCAGCGAACCAGCAGGGTGGTGATATCAGCACAAGCGACGCTCGCTACTTAGTTGAGCGAGTTGGTGCCAATCAGCTGTTGTTATCTAATGAACTAAACAAGCTTTTGCTTTATGACAAAAAAATAACTAGATCAACTATCGATATTATGACTGAACCGACGCCACAGAGCACAATATTTCAGCTGCTTGAAGCCGCCTTTGCCGGTCATACTAAAAAAGCGCTTGATTTATATTCTGAACAGAGAGCGTTAAAGGTCGAACCGCAGCAAATTATCGCCATGTTAGCCTGGCAGCTGCACATTTTAGCTGTCTTAAAGACCGCAGGTGATCGGCAAACTGGTCAAATTGCCAGCGAAGCTAAGATTAACCCATACGTTTTGGGCAAAAGTCAGGGAATTGCCCGAGATCTAAGCCTTCAGGAAGTAAAAAGGATGGTGTCCGACTTATTAGAAATCGACACCGATTCAAAATCGACCAATATCGACGTCGACGAAGCGCTACAAAACTATTTGCTATCAATATCACTGAATCAGCATTAAGCCGATAGAGCGGTTATTTTTTCTTGGCAGGGGCTTTTTTGGCGGCAGGTTTCTTAGCAGGTGCTTTAGTGGCAGTGACTGGCTTCTTGGCGGCAGCTTTTACTGGTTTAACACCGGCAGCTTTGGCCTTTTTAGCGGCTTGGCTCTTGAGTCGAGCAGCTTTGTTTTTGTGAATAACGCCTTTTTTGGTAGCTTTATCAAGATTACTCTGAGCGGTGCTGTGTGATTTGGCAGAAGGGCTTCGTCCGAAAGACTTGAGGGCTTCGCGCAGGCTTCGCTTAGTTTTAGAGTTGCGTATGGCGGCCTTATTGGCTGTGCGCACACGCTTCTTAGCTGACTTGATTATGGGCATTAATTCTTCTTTCTCGTACTAAAGTTTATAAAAGACTTAGCTACAAACTATAACAGATAAGGGCCGGTGTTGTAAAGCGGCAGCGTTTATGCTAACGTGAGAGGAGAAATTATCCAAACAAAAAGCCTAAGCAATCAATATATGGAAGACGCCCAAAAACAGCTCGTCGACAAGCTTAAAACCGCCAATAATATTTTGGTGACTGTTAGCCGCGACCCTTCGGTAGATCAGTTGGCGGCCTTGATTGGATTAACACTTTTGCTGACTAAACAAGAGAAGCATGCCGCGGCGGTTTTTAGTGGTAGCGTGCCTTCGACGATCGAATTCCTCCAACCTGAAGAAACCATCGAAAAAGACACCAACTCTTTACGTGATTTCATAATCGCGCTCGACAAAAATAAGGCCGATAAGCTGCGCTATAAAGTCGAAGATAATTTAGTTAGAATTTTTATTACTCCTTACAAGACATCGATTACGCAGGATGATTTTGAATTTACTCAGGGCGACCTGAATGTTGATCTTATCATTGCTCTTGGCGTCAAAAAGCAAGAAGACCTTGATGAAGCGATCATGGCCCATGGTCAAATTTTGCACGATGCCACCATTGCTTCGATCAATGTAGACGCTGAAGGCGGCTTAGGCACGATAAACTGGCACCAGCCAGATGCCAGCAGCTTAAGTGAATTAGTAACACGGTTGGGGCAAGCGATTGATGATAAATTATTTGACGCTCAGATCTCAACCGCTCTGATGACCGGTATCGTAGCCGAAACTGACCGCTTTAGTAACGAAAAAACTACCCCGCAGACCATGAGTGCCAGCGCGATTCTGATGACCGGCGGCGCCAATCAGCAGCTGGTGGCCAGCAAGTTGATGGATGCTGGGCAGCTGGCGACGCTTAATCTTAGACAGGAAACACCTGAAACTCCTCCGCTAGAGACAAACGCTGTTGAGATAGAACACAATGCCGACACACCACCAGAACCTGCCTCCGAAGCACCAGTGGAAATCGTCGCAGATGCGCCAGCCGAACCAGCCGTCGAAACGCCACAAGAGCCAGCTGCGGAGCCGCAAGAACCTCAAGTGCCGTCGCCAGTTCCTGATGTCCCGCCAGCACCGGATCTACCTGTATTTGAGCTGCCAACTCCAGATGTCGAAAGTCTGCCTTCTGAGACCGGCAGCGCACCCGCTCCAAATGAACCACCGGCCGTGCCACCTGCATCAGCCCCAGAGCCTGAAGTGGTTGCTCCGCCCGAGCCAATTGATGTGACTCCACCAAGCCCTCCAGTGCCAGAACCAGTGCCAACGCCAACTACTCAACCAGGTCCCGGTAGCACAACAACTGCGCCTACCTTGCCGGAAGGCATGGCTCTTGGCCCTGATCCGACCCAGTCAACTGAAGAGGTCCACACCCACGAGACGTTAACCGAATTAGAGGAAGCTGTTGCCAGCCCACATCTAAAAGATGATCCGACTCTCAATACGGCCCGCGACGAAGTTAACAAGGCGATCAATGAGACCAATGTCGAGCCGACTGCAGCCGAAAACCCTGAGCAGCCACAACCTGGCGGGGCAGTACAATTTGGCAAAGAGCTAAATCCATCTGATCTACCGAGTGATCCGACTGTGCCAACGCCGAGCCCACCGACTTCAAGCGACTCAGTTGATTCAGATACTGCTACACCCGCCGAAGATAACCAGAGTGATGACCAATCAAAAAACGACCCGAACTCGCCTCCGCCAGTGCCACCGCCGATACCCTTCCAGTTTGGAAATCCTTCGCCACCACAGTAATCTTAGTTAATGCAAGGACTGCTATTAGTCGATAAACCAGCCGACTGGACGAGTTTTGACGTCGTCAATTATGTGCGGAGGATTATCGCGACCGCCGAAGGCAAGAAGCCAAAAAATGTCAAAGTCGGCCACACTGGCACCTTAGACCCCTTTGCCACAGGGTTACTAATTCTTTTAATTGGTAAGGAATACACAAAAAAGGCCGGCGAATTCTCAAAACTAGACAAAACCTATGAAGTAACTATGAAACTTGGCATTTCCAGCACTACCGGTGACCCCGAAGGCAAGCTAGAAGCCGTATCTGACACTATTCCATCTCCAGAAGCTGTCCAAGAGGCTGTAGAGAGGTTCAGAGGCCAAATTGAGCAGGTACCGCCGGCGTTTTCAGCAATCAAAATGGGTGGACAAAGGGCCTACAAGCTGGCCAGAGCCGGCAAAGAAGTTAAAATCGAGTCTCGCAAGGTCACAATTAACAGATTAGAAATCGTCTCCTACACCTATCCAGAGGTTAAACTGGTCGCGGATGTCTCATCCGGCACATATATTCGCACACTAGTCGAAGACATCGGCAATGTACTTAGTACTGGAGCTTTCACCACAAGTCTGAGGCGTACAAAAATCGGAGAGTTTTCGCTTCAAAATGCTCAAGCAAAAGACTCGCTAACAGCAGAATTCATTACTGAGAACCTAGTTGAATTGTAGTACTCATCTTTTAGTACAGACACGTTGACCCCCCAATGGGGATGCGTTGTGTATGTGTTGGCCAATCCTACATAGGAAAAATACAAAAAACATTGACAAATCGACACAGGGCTGCTATAATATCATTATTAATGGCTGATCCAAACTTTAATATTGATCCTGAAGTTAGCGGCAGTACTGCTGGAGCAGCTAGTTTTTATACTCGAGTAGGCGTAGGTGTGGTAACTGACTATCTAGCCATCGGTCAGATTAAATTAGCTTTATTAGCACCAGATGCAAGTATGTTAGAATCTGCTCGCCACCTCGCGTCAGGCGTAGGACTTACGGCAATAACCGCAGTACTATTCACTAGCGCTCGGCAAATAGGCAAGCGAAGCTAATTGAATACATTTTGTATTTTCCGGGGTTGCGGCAAGAGCTCTGATCTGTTAAAATGATTGCACAATGATAACAAGTGAGAAAAAGACCGCAGCTATCAAAAGCGCGCAGGTACACAAGGACGACACGGGCGGTGCGAGTGCCCAGGTCGCCGTTCTGACCGAACGGATCAAGGAAATCACCGAGCATCTACAAGTCAACAAACACGACTTCATGGCTCGGCGTGGACTGCTGCAAATGGTTGGTAAGCGTCGACGTTTGCTTCGTTACATTGCAAAAAGAGACAGTGATACTTATTTGGCACTCATCAAAAAACTCGGCATCCGCCGTTAATTGATGCGCAGACAAAATATCTCGATCACTCGAGGTTCCAAGCTTGCGCATTAAACATCTTATAAGGAGTATTCCGTAATGGCTCAGAATCCATTGGGTAAAGACATCATCAAAGTTGAGACCGATTTTTGTGGTCGCAAATTAAGCCTAGAAGTAGGTCGGGTTGGTTTTAGGACTAGCGCGTCGGTTTTGGCACGCTATGGCGACACAGTCGTACTTGGTACCGCTATGGTTGGCAACAAGCCAGTCAGTATGGACTATTTCCCACTGAGTATTGATTACGAAGAAAAAATGTACGCTGCTGGCAAAGTCAGCGGTTCTAGATTTATTAAAAGGGAAGGACGTCCATCAGATGACGCCATCTTACTTAGTCGCCTAATCGACCGACCAATCCGCCCGTTGTGGCCTAAAGGTTATCGTCACGAAGTACAGGGTGTGGCTAGTGTGTTAAGTATGGATCCTGATTTTCGACCGGACATGATAGCCATGATCGCCTTGAGTGCGGCCTTTATTTTGAGTGGCGCGCCTTTTGAAGGCCCTGTCGCCGGACTCCGAGTCGGCCTCAAAGATGGCAAGTATGACGCCTTTATGACCCTTGATGAGCTAGAAGATGGTGAGCTTGACCTAGTTGTGGCTGGTACCAAAGAAGGTGTCATGATGGTTGAAGCTGGTGCTAGCGAAGTTACCGAAAAACAGATTGCCGACGCGATTGAGTTCGCCTTCAAAGAGATGCAACCAGCCATTAAACTACAAGAGGAATTAGCTGCTAAAGTTGGCGTTACCAAGCAAGAATACACGTTGAGTCTACCAGAAGCTTCTATTCAAGAAACCGTTAATAATTGGCTAGAAGGCAAATTAGGCGAAGACCTACGTAAGCCATACCCAGAGCGCAACGTACTAGTTCAGCAACTAAAAGAAGAAATGCACACCGAGTTAGCCGAAAAACTTGGCGATGAGCACGCCGAGCAACTTGGGGAATATGAAGAAGCATTTCAGTCGGCGCTGCACAAAGATGTGCGTAAGGGCATTGTCGAAGAAAATGTCAGGCCAGATGGTCGTAAATTAACTGAGGTAAGAGAGCTAAATAGCGAAATCGGCTTATTGCCGCGGGCCCATGGTTCAAGCGTGTTTACGCGTGGCCTAACTCAGGCTATGAACATCGTGACATTGGCGCCACTCAGCATGGTGCAGCTGGTAGACACAATGGAGCGCGAGAGTGAACGCCGCTATCTGCATCACTACAATGCGCCCGGTTACACAGTTGGTGAAGTTCGTCGACTAGGTAGCCCTGGGCGCCGCGAAATCGGTCACGGCTATCTTGCCGAGCGCGCATTGACTGCTGTTTTGCCTAGCGAGGCCGAATTCCCATACATGATCAGGTCAGTTACCGAAATTATGTCTCAAAATGGTTCGACATCGATGGCTGCGACATGTTCAAGCGTGTTAGCACTACTTGATGCTGGGGTTCCCCTGAAATCAATGGTTAGTGGTATCGCCATGGGCTTGATGATGGAAGGTGACAAGCCATACATTTTGAGCGACATTGCCGATGCCGAGGATTTCGCAGGTGACATGGACTTTAAAGTTACTGGGACCGAAAAGGGCATTACTGCCTTACAGATGGACATGAAAGTCCATGGCCTCCCCGTTTCGATACTTCAAAAAGCTCTCGAACAGGGTAAAGATGGCCGTTTGTACATCCTAGAGCACATGAAAACGACTATCTCTACACCTAAAGAAATGAGTCCGTTTGCTCCTCGCGTCGAATCGATTCAGATTAATCCCGACAAAATCCGCGAAGTTATCGGTAAAGGTGGTGAAACCATTCAACGTATTACAGCCGAAACCGGTGCTGACATCGACATCAAGGACGATGGCACGATAATGATTGCTAGCCCAGATGGCGCCAGCATTGCAGCTGCCAAGCAAGCGATTAACGACATTGTTGCCGAGCCTGAGGTCGGTACAATTTACTATGACAAACCTGTCATGAGCGTTATGGACTTTGGCGCTTTCGTTCAAATTATGCCGGGCAAAGATGGCTTGGTACATATCTCAGAACTCAGTGACGAGCGCGTAGCTAAGACTAGCGATGTTGTCAAAGAAGGTGATAAAGTCACCGTCAAACTAGTCGCCATCGATGATCGGGGCCGTCTGCAACTCAGCATGCGAGCCGCTCAGCGCGAATTGGCCGACAAAGACAAGAAGTAGACATGATTGATAAATTCGATAAATGGCACAAGACCAAACTAGGTTTACTCATTTTTGGATTGCTTGAACTGGCGATAGCCTACGGTTTCGCGAGTCTATCGATTGATCGTGGAAATTTCTTTTGGTATCTGTTGACCTTACTATTTTTATTCGGCTCGATTCAAAATTTCTTTAAGTTTGTAAAGGCACTATTCAACAAGTGAACTTAACAAATATGTCATATGACATTTATGTTAAGTAGCGGAAAACTATGACAAAGCAGCAGCAGCTCGATGATCTCAAGCAAAAAATCCTGGACGATAAAGTCACGCCAGAATTGGCAAAAACAGCTACGCAGATGGTTTTTGGTGACGGCAACCCAGACTCCGAACTGGTGTTTATAGGCGAAGCCCCTGGCAAGCAAGAAGACTTGCAGGGCATCCCATTTGTCGGCGCGGCCGGTAGGTTTTTAAACGAAATGCTGGCGATGATTGACCTAAAGCGGGAGGACATTTATATTACTAATATCGTCAAATACCGTCCGCCTAATAATCGCGATCCATTGCCCGACGAAAAATTATCTTTCCTTCCGTATCTCGAGTCCCAATTAGAGGTAATTCAGCCTAAATTAGTCGTGACGCTTGGCCGCCACAGCCTGAATTGCTTCTTGCCGGACTTGTCAATCAGCCAGGTACACGGTCAGCCTAAACGGTATAAGCGCAGGGTGTATTTACCTCTTTTTCATCCGGCGGCAGCGCTTTATAACGGCGGAATGCGTCAGACTTTGATCGACGATTTCGCGCTCATCCCATCAATTATTAAGAAAATTAAATCATCTTAAATTGCTATAGAAAGGAATCTATGCAACCAAACAATAACAACTCTAAACCTAAAGGACCGCCGAGAAATAACGGTGGGCAGGGTAAATCAAAAGGGCGTTCTGGTGGCAAACCAAACGCGCCGATTAACAGTAGTCTAAATACTTCGCGCGGCCAAGCTGTACGAGCTCAGCGCCGCAGCCAACAGGATGCTCAGCGCATCGCGAACCAGTATTTAACAGCTGAAAACAAGCCCGGCGGTGCGCCTCAACGTGCTAACGTCATCGACGAAAGCCCTAGGCTAAAAATAATCGGTCTTGGCGGAATGGATGGCGGCGGATCTAAAAATATGATCCTTGTCGAATACATGAATGACGCTGTCATTATGGATTGTGGCAACGACCTCGGCGTCGACTTGCCCGGCATCAACTACGGCATCGCCGACACGGCCTATCTTGAGCAGATAAAAGGCAAGTTGAGGGCGTATATAATCACCCATGGCCACCTAGATCACATCGGTGGTTTGCCGCATATTGCGCCGAAGTTTCCAGCACCGATTTATGGCTCGAAATTCACGATTGGGCGTGTTGAAGAAATTTTTGAGAATTTCGGATTGCCAATGCCTGAAGGATTTGAGCTGAAGACTGTCACAATGAACGAAAATACCCACGAGCGTCTCAAAATTGGCGCCTTTTTTGTCGAATTGATCCGGGTAACACACTCGATTCCGGGCAGCACGGTCGTTGTGCTCGACACACCTGTCGGACGCTTGATTAACACTGGTGACTTCCGCCTTGACCCAAACCCACTCGATCATGAGCGTACCGATGTTGAACGATTGACTGAGCTGGGAAACGAAGGCGTCTTGGCCCTGCTGAGCGAATCGACTACAACCGAAAGAATGGGTCGCACTCCCAGTGAATCTACTATCGAACAGACTTTTAAAGACATCATGGATAACGCGCCGGGGCGCATTTTTGTCGGATTATTCTCCACTAATATGAACCGCGTCCAGATGATCATCAATGCCGCTGTCCACCATAACAAAAAGGTAGCGATGGATGGCCGCAGTATGGTTTCTACCTTAGAGATGGCTGTCCGTCACGGTTTCGTGCGCATTCCCAAAGGTACCTTCGTGCCGATCGCCTCGGCCGCCACTATGAAAGATACCGACCTCGTGGTCGTTTGTACTGGTTCACAAGGTGAGCCAAGCTCCGCTTTGCAACGCATGAGCAACGGCGAACACCGCCACGTTAAGCTAAAAGAGCAGGACACGGTAATTCTATCGAGTACGCCGATTCCTTACTCCGGTAATGACGACAAGATCCGCGTTATGGTCGATGAACTTCTTAAAAAGGGCGTTCATGTGTACCGGCATGAGACTCGCGAGGTCGACGGAATTGGCCCGCTGCACGTTTCAGGCCATGCTTCACGCGACGAATACGCCGACATGATAAAAATGACTAAACCGAAATTTTTTGTACCGATTTATGGTGACTTCACGGCCAAGAAATACCACGTCGATTTAGCCGTCGAAAACGGCATTCCGCGAGCTAACACTCTCAATGTTGGTAATGGCGAAATCATAGCCTTTACTCCTGACAAAATGGAAGTAATTGGCGAAGTGCCGCACGGCACGGTCTTGGTCGACCAGACTGGTGCAATCGTCAGCAATGTAGTAGTAAAAGACCGCGTTTTGCTAAGTGAAGAGGGCCTTGTAGCGATCATCCTGACTGTCGATAAAAAGACTGGCTCGCTCATGACCAGCCCTGACATCATTAGCCGCGGCTTCATATATATGCGCGACAACGAAGAAATCATGAATGGCTTGCGTATTGAGTTGAAACGGGCCGTGCAACAACGCTTCAAGCGAGTTGATCTCGATCGATTTAAGCTGGAGCTCAAGGAGCATGTCATGCACTATCTATTTGAACACACTCAGCGTAGCCCGATTGTCATACCCGTGATTAATGTAATCAGTGGCGGCGGAGCACCAAAGCCCGCGCCTAGCAGCGACAAGAAGCAAGGAAATACTAATCAAGGCGCTCAGCAAAAGCCTGAACCAGCCCCAAAGACCCCTGAGGAAATCGCAGCCGAGCAGCAAAAACGCTTCCAAGAAATGCGCGCTCGCTTACTGACCCAAGATCCCCGCGTCGACTAGATGCAAGCGTGAGCGGAATTGACAAAGGTTGTAATTTTTGCTATAATAACTTTGTTACTGTATTCCATATAGCTTAAACGGTATAATAAGTCGAATGGCAAAAAAGAAAAAACCAGTTAAAAAGAAGCAGAAAGCTGAAGCGGTAAAAACCGAGCAAACTTCCTTTTGGGCTTTGACGGGCGCAATCGGGCTAATGATACTTGGCTTCCTACTGCTACTGGGCGGCTTTGGCATAGGCGGGCCGCTCCCAGTTAAATTATTTGAAGGCGCCTATTGGGCTCTTGGCTGGGCGGCATATATTACTCCTTTGGCGGCTGTCTATTGGGGTGTATATAAGTTTAGAGCTGAAGATCACCAGATTCCTCTCAACAAGTTAGTAGCTATGCTGGCAGTCTTGTTCTTTGCTAGCTCGTGGTTTTATGTAAGCTTCGCTTCTAAAAATGATGTTGGCGATTGGACTGGCGGCCACGGCGGCCAGCTCGGACACGGTGTCGGTAATGTTACTCTGACGCTACTGAGTCAAATTCCGGCATCGATTGTTTTCTTAGTTTTGACGGTGTTATCAGTCTTTTTTGCGTTTGGAATTTCGCCAAAAGTTATTACCAGTCTCGCGGATTTGTTCAAAAAGAAGGAAACTGACGAAGACAACGATTTAGCTGCTCTAAAAGCTAAGGCGGCCGAGCAGCCAGGCTTCAAATTAAATGAAGGAGTGCCGACCGTTCATCATACGCCGGGTGAGCAACCACGCATGTCTTCGTTAAAAAATACTGCCGCGAAGTTGACGGGCGCCGAAATCCACGAAGCATTAACCACGACCAGCGATCCGGATTGGCAATTCCCAAGCATTGATCTGTTAAATCAAAAACAAGACAAGGCTGATGCCGGTGATGTGAATGGCAATGCTCAGATTATCCGCGATACTTTTGCTAATTTTAATATCGATGTCGAAATGGAAGGGGCCAACATCGGCCCGCGTGTTACTCAATACACGATGAAGCCGCCAGCTGGTGCTAAGCTAACCAAAATAACGGCTTTGGCAGATAACTTGGCACTAGATCTAGCGGCGACTTCTATCCGCATGGAAGCGCCAATTCCTGGTAAGAGAGCTGTTGGTATCGAAGTGCCAAATGTTAAATCAGCGACTGTACGCACCAGCTCTGTATTGTTGTCACGCGAATGGCAGGATCAAAAGAGCCCACTGTGCTTCGCAATAGGTAAGGATATATCCGGTACAGCCATCGTGGCTGATCTAGTAAAAATGCCACATGTCTTGGTGGCAGGTCAGACTGGATCGGGTAAATCCGTCATGATTAATACTATATTGACGAGTCTTTTGTACCGGAATTCACCATCAGATTTGAAGTTGGTGCTGGTGGATCCAAAGCGGGTTGAGCTAAAGCCTTACGATGACATTCCGCACCTGCTAACACCAGTAATTACCGAGCCTGAAAAATGTATTAGCGCACTCAAATGGGCGGTTGCTGAGATGGAACGCCGTTACCACGCCTTGTCTGAGGTAAAGAAGCGCAACATCGAGGAATACAACGAGCTCAAGCAAGGCGAGGGTATGCCTTATATCGTTATCGTAATCGACGAGCTCGCCGACCTGATGATGATGGCTGCGCGCGATGTAGAAGCCTTGATTGTGCGCATTGCCCAAAAAGCCCGCGCGGTTGGCATTCACCTAGTTTTGGCAACGCAGAGACCGTCAGTCGACGTGATTACCGGTCTGATTAAAGCCAATGTGCCTGGCCGCATTGCTTTTACAACTCAGTCGCAAGTTGATAGCCGCACAATTATCGATATGGCAGGCGCAGAGAAGTTGCTTGGTCAAGGTGACATGTTGCTGCTAACTTCTGATATGCCAAAACCTAAGCGCGTCCAGGCGGCTTTGATTAGTGAAGGTGAAACCAATAAGGTAATGGACTTTCTGCGGATGCAGCGGCCGCCACAATACGACGACGAGGTTGTTTCTCAACCCGTGCAGCTTAATGGCAAAGGCGGCATTGTGGCTGATGTCGGCGGCGCGGCAGATGATGACATGTTCCGCGATGCTGTACATGTTGTCGTTGAAAATCGCAAAGCTAGTACTTCGTTATTACAGCGCAAACTTCGTATCGGTTATGGCCGCGCCGCCCGCCTGATCGAGCAAATGGAAGAGCAGGGCATTATCGGCCAAGCCGACGGATCTCGCCCCCGCGAAGTACTAGTTTCATCCGTAGAAAGCGTTTTTGGCGGTAACACCGAAGCCGACGACGCCCTTGACGAAAACTTTCCCGACGACGAATCCGCTTAAGTCAAAAAAGTTGCATAATATTTATTCTGGGAGTATTCTAACCCATAGTTTTACTAAAAGGGGAGAAAAATCATGGCAGATGTTGAATTAGGCGGTTGTTTGAGTGGTTCTGGCGGACCGGAAGTAAGTCCGGTAGAAATAGACGAATTATGGCGCCCAATAGATACCAAAGCGCTCGAACAAGAAGCAATTGCTGCAAGTTACGATGCGCTTGATGGTTCTGACCCATCTGATCCTCTACCCGTTGCAGGAGAGGAAGTTGAAGCATGGCAGAAACGAAGATTTGATCGCATACGCGAGGCTGGTGTTCGTGCAACATGGGAAGGTCGTCGTGGTCTACGTGAGCGTTCTTTTGCTGACAGAGATGCGGTTGGTCCTGACGGAGAGCGGATTTTTAAAGGCCGTCATACCAAGTGCAAAATTCCTGAAGGCGTAATCGTAAGAGAGTACGGTGATATAAGTGCTGAGGCTGAACCTGTTGACGAACAGGGGTAGTTAAGGTATAATCCTAGTTAATATCAAACTTCAGCTCGTGGCCTCTAGTGCACGCGGGCTTTAACCGAAGGAAGGTTGCATGAATCAGTACGAAATTGCTGTGTTGTACCACCCAGACCTCGAAGTCGACCTAAGCAAGGCCGAAGAGCGGGTTACCAAGATTGTTACAGACAATGGCGGTAAGATCACCGCTACAGACAACTGGGGCAAGCGCAAGCTGGCTTACAACATAAAAGGTAATGAGCATGCTGTTTATGTCTTCTACACCGCGGAAATCCCGCCACAAGGTGTCCAGAAGATCGAGAGCACGCTCAACATCACTGACGAAGTCATCCGTTTCCTCATTACCAAGCCGGATCTTAAGGCTATTGCCAAGGCTGAAGCCTTGAAAGCTTTGAAGGCCGAGCAGGCTGCCAAGCGTGGCGACCGCGGTGATGACGATGCAAAAGATGACGCCGACGAAAACGAATCTTAAATAATTGTTAAATTGTGTGTAATCCGCTTGACGAGTCTTTGATTCGGGAGTTAGGGTAAACGTACAAATTAATCCAAGACATATGTCTTATAAATATGAAGGAGCCACCATGGCACGAAGTTTAAATCAAGTAACACTAATGGGTAATCTAACTCGCGATCCTGAGTTGCGACAAACTCCAACCGGGCAAAACGTCACCAGCTTTAGTCTGGCGCTTAACCGATCTTACAAAGACGCCAGCGGTGAGTGGCAAGAGGCAACCGACTATATTGATATCGTTTGTTGGGGCCCTTTAGCAGAACGCGTTGCTCAATATCTTAGCAAAGGTCGTCGCTGTCTTGTACAGGGTCGTTTGCAGTCTCGCTCATGGGAGCAAGATGGCAATAAGCGTTCTAAGGTTGAAGTACTTGCCAACGATGTTACATTTTTAGATAGTCGTGGCGGTGGCGACAACGAGGGCGGAAGCTATGATGCAGATTCAGCACAAGGCTCAAGTGATTCCAAAGCCGAAAAGCCAAAACCATCTAAAAAAGGCAAAAAAGATGACGTTGTTATCGAAGATATAGGCGACGAACCAATTAATTTAGACGATATACCATTTTAAGGGAGCGGCGACCCAGAGGGCGCCAAGAAAGAGAGTAATATGGCAAAAATTTTTAAACACCGCACAGACGTTCCGTATTTTGACTACAAAGACTTCAAAACTTTGCAGCGCTACGTTAACGTATACGGACAGATCGAAACTCGCAAAAAAACTGGTTTGACTGAGAGCCAGCAGCGACGACTCAGCGTAGCAATTAAGCGCGCAAGGCACATCGCTTTGATGCCTTTCATCGCTAGCAACTAGGATTTTAATGGCACTTAGCATCACAAATCTCAAAAAGGGCACGCTTTTCCAGTGGGAAGGCGAGCCTTTTCGTGTGGTTGAATATAACCAAAAAGTTATGGGACGCGGCGGCTCGATTGTTAACGTACGCATAAAAAGTTTGCTCGACGGCAAGGTGCTTGAGAAAACTTTTAAGGGTAACGAAACACTCGATACTGCCGATGTTACGACACAACCTGTCCAGTATTTATACAGTGATGGGAATACATTTTTCTTTATGAACGAAGCCACCTTTAACCAGTTTGAAGTGTCAGCTGATTTGGTGGCAGATAATGCTGGTTATATGAAGGAAGGTGATCAAGTTCAGCTGCAATTTTTTAATGATCGACCAATCAACGTTGAATTACCTAAAAATGTACCACTCAAAGTGACCTACACCGAAAGTGCCGTCAAAGGCGACACCAGCTCAGCTATTTCTAAAGACGCAACACTAGAAACCGGCCTGACAATTAAAGTCCCAGCTTTTATCAAGCAGGGTGACTTAATCTCTGTCGACACAACCAGTGGTGCTTATCGCGAACGCGTCAAAGACTAATCGCTCACTCCTCCAAATTTAAGTCCTTGGCAATTTTATTCAGCTCAGCTTTGGCTTTGCGTTGTTGCAGAGCTTTGATTATGACCTCGGGATTTGCCTGGTCAAGGTCTCGACCCTGTGGCCTCAGATACCAGAGCAGAGATTGACGGATTAAATCACTTCGGTTTGTATAATCTTGCCGCGCAGCCTCGTCAACCCGTTTAAGTAAAGATTTTGAAATAGTCAGGGTAATTCGAATCGTACCGGCTGAAGCTGTTGACTTACTAAGTTTATCTTTACTCTTTCGGTTGCCAGTGCTTTTATTTTGCATGTATAAAGTATAGCAATTAGGCGTACTTTATACAGCAAATCTTAATGTCGCGGGTTTGTGATATTGATGGTCACAAGGTACAAACCTAAAAAGAGCGTGATAGACTTGGGAAATGAAAATACGGCTGGACCAGACAGTAATCGACTTGGGCCTGACCAATAGCAGGAGCCAAGCTGAGAGCTATATCAAACTCGGAGAAGTTAAAGTTGATGGCGAAGTGGTAACTAAGCCAGGTTTTTTGGTAGCAAGAGGCCAAAAAGTCGAAATATCGCCGGTTCAGCAGTATGTTAGTCGAGCGGCGTTGAAGTTGGCATCAGTGGCCAAGACCTTGAATCTAAATTTTCAAGGCAAAGTAGTACTTGATGTCGGCAGTAGTACTGGCGGATTTACCGACTTTGCATTAAGGCAGGGAGCGAAGCAGGTGATCTCAGTCGAAGTTGGTACCAATCAGCTGCACCATAGCCTACGTGGTCACCCAAAAATCGAATTGCACGAACAAACAGACATCCGTGATGTTAAAAAACTTAGCTCAACGCCGGATATTGTCGTGGCTGACGTGTCATTTATCAGTCTGCGACAGATTTTGCCGCATGTAGCCGGCCTGATTAGCATGCAAACACAGATTGTCGCCATGGTTAAGCCGCAATTCGAAGCTGGCGCGAGCTCACTCAAGCATAAGGGAGTGATCAAAAATGACAAGATGCGAAGAGAGATTCTAAAAGACTTCGAGGCTTGGGCCGGCCAGCAGTTTATTATCGTTGATAAGGCCGATTCAGCTGTGAGTGGGGCCAAAGGAAACCAAGAGCGATTCTACCTCTTACGAAAAACACAAGCGTAATGCTAAAATCAAGATATGTATTTCGCATCCAGGATGCAGGCCGGCCGCATGCTGGCAGCGAAGCTAACACCAAAATATCTCAACACTAAGCCGGTTGTGATGGTGCTGGATGACGGTGGGGCAATGGTGGGTGCACAGGTGGCTAAA
>ERZ724505.1017-NODE-1017-length-16100-cov-6.751387_pt1 | contig 16100 bp, 31 predicted proteins | sample MGYA00376038_ERZ724505 | MGnify/ENA primary metagenome ERZ724505 (study PRJEB28724, sample SAMN07190884) | wastewater metagenome | isolation source: effluent of sewage treatment plant in Hong Hong | place: Hong Kong | collected 2016-03-17 ... | reverse complement strand
CATCGTCTCTTCGTCGAGTTTAGCCATCGCTCTTTTGATGACTACGTTGCCAGTCCTGTATAATAAATTGGCAAATCTTTCCGATCTTTCGGGGCCGCTAATTCTTTCCCACCAAGTATTGTAGAATTTTTCTATCGATTTATTTGGATGGACTAGTCTGGCACCTTGAGCACAAAAGTCTCCCATCATGTCAACAACCTGACGAATGATGGAAACCCTCTTGTAAGCTTCCATACACGCGCCTATAATATCTCTGTGATACTTAGGCATCGCCTCGTTAGGTCTGAAAAACTCGTAATCCAGTCTAGAGTACGAGTCTCTTACAGACGTTGATGGCGTATCTATATTTTTGAAACGATTGGCTAGACTCGCCGTGGATCGATTAATAGGCATAATTTCGTTTTGTGCTTTTGCGTATGAAGCAGAAGCTTTTTGAAAAGATGCCGAATCTTCCCACGTACTAAAACCAGCTTTATCTCTTGGCATAATCATTCCTCATGGCTAATGTAATTAACGATTCAATTACATTATGATTACACCAATTATCTCCTAATAACAGTTCCCCATCCGTTGTTTGACGCTCTAACGAACCAATCGGGACCATAATACATCTGGCCTTCAATTTTTTCGTTGGCATATTGGCTAGCAAATCCACCGGCTGGCTTATTGCTGTATGTTGGTAATGGAGACCCCATAACTCTTCTCGCTAAAGCATGAGCCATCAATAAAGCGCTGTAACGGTCTTTTCTAAGGTGGCTTTTCTTATTGTTAGATTCAAGAATTTCCGGAGTATCCCATTTGTCTCGACCGTTTTGAGAAGTGGAGTGCTGAATGGTTGTTAGCTCTCTTTTGAGTTCTTCTATTTCCATAACACAGTCTTCCAGCGTATCTCTTTCTCTTCCAGACTTCTCGTCTTCCTCATGAGCTTCGGCTAATAAAATAGGATCAAAGAATGGAAATAATAATATCTTATTTTCTAGATGTCTTCTCATTTCGTGATTGGCGTCGGCTACATATGCGGAATTTGACATTGAAACCATTTCTAGCATATGGAGGCCAGCATTATCATCGTGTCCCCAATCTTTACTTCCGGGGAATAAAATAGGGTTATCATCTTTGCCAAGCTTGTGCATGATTGTCCAGATCGGTAATTCACCTGGATTAAGAGCGTTGTTATCGTGCAAGGCTTCCATAACGCCAATACCACCACCCTGAGAGTCCAGCGATATATAATCACACGGAAAGACCCTCATGAGATCTCTAATTTTGCGGGCAGCATAGGAATAAAACGCGGTTTCCTTAGTTGAGTGGTTTTTTACCATATCCATGTGTCGCTGACGATCCGTTGTCCAGCAAAACACAACTCTCGTATGATCTTCGTTTAATTCTAGAATAACAATAGCAAAGTTGTCGGATTCTGACGCGGGGTCAACTCCATAAATATATTTCTTGCCGCGTTCTCCCGTTAATGCCGCCCTGAATTGAACTCGACCGCTAGGCAACTCGATTGGGTTATCTGTTACACACGCTTGAATAATAGACATTCTGTAGAAGTTGTCGGAGTCTTCCGGGAATGTTGCTCCGTATTCTTGGTTGAAAATGGTAGAATGAACAGTGGCCTGTTGACGCAGAACGTGCTTTTCTTCCATGAATCCCGGTGGGGCTAACTCAATCGGTATTCTGATAATAGCATATCTTTCCAGTTAAAATCCGGATCTAGCTTGCCCTTAAAGATTTGACGTAGCTTTTCTTTATCTCCCTGGCTTTCTATGATGCCCTTATATCTCTTCCAGTATTTGGCGAAATGCTTAAACCCCCAATCTCCTGTTCCCGCGATAACGGATTGGTTTCCGCGATAAATACCGCCAGCCACCAAATTATCTTCTTCGTTAACGTCAACACCCTGATCTTGAAGGTATTTCATCTGAGCATAGCGTTTGACATTTTGTGCGGGAGATGAGGAAACAGAGGAGAAACCGCCGACAACAACTTCATAAATCATTTCTGGAACACTCTGGAACTCATCCACGATTGTTGTATTACCACGCTGACCTCTAATTTTATCTCCATTACCTAGAGGGAGTGCGTTAACTATACTATGGCCGATTTTAAACGTCCACATATCGGTAGCTCTTTTTGGACCACTACCGGCACCACATATATCTTGCAAAACAGGGGCATTATTCCAAATTGTCTCCATGTACTCAAAAATAATCTTTGATTGACGGAAAGCGGCACCAACAATAACGCTCTTGTGGCCCTGCAATAGTAAGGATTTGGTCAATAGGAAAACAGCCAGCATCCAGCTTTTGGAAAGACCACGACTAGCGATTAACATAGGGAACGGATATCTAAATAATATCTGTAAGGAAGATAGCTGGAAAATAGCTAATTCCAGATTTAAAATATACTTCGCCGTAAAATAGAGATTATCTACGTTACGGATCGCCCGCAAAATATCTTGATACTGTTCTTCAGACTTATAATCAACGAATGGGTAATGAAGGATATCCCAATCTACCTTATCCCAATCCAGGGCAAGGTGGGCATAATCTTTTTTTTTCTTTTCATCAACCAGTAAATTCTTTTTTGCCATAGATCTCATTCATTCTTCTAAATATTGCCTGTGCTATTTCGGGTCCACGAGATCCCGCCAAAATCACCTGCACGTTGTAATCTGACATGATTTCCACCAGACGTTTGCGTATAAACTTTGGACTAACGCGAAGGTTAGGCCAGAATTTAGAGGGAATACCGGAATTGTGCGGGAAAGTTTCAATATCGTCCCAGGTGAATTCCAGTATCAAATAAGCCTGTGGCATCTGATCCAGTCTGGCTAACTCACGGGTAAACCTTGCCTCTGTTATATTCTGGGCAAATTCCCCTGTGTTTCCTTTTCGCTCTATTGTAAATATATTCTCCATACCAACCAGTGTGTAATCTCCGGTCTTCATTGATTGCCATACGGTCCCCTGACAAAAAGAGGTTTCCGGGAAATCCCAATAGTCTGACTTCTCCTGTTTATCCCTGATTACCGTATATGGCTTATTGTATATCTTGCTGCTCATCTTTCATTCTTTCCTCGTGTAATAGACGCTGTGCTTTTACAAACACTTCCTTATTGGATAAAAGTATCATACATAGATTAATATAGGAATCCTCGTTCTGAAACATCATCTTGTGGCATTTATAACACAGGGTAATCCCGTTATTTACGTCATACCTTAAAGACGGATAATTAGCCCACGACCGAATATGGTGGGCATTCAAGTTTTTCCCCTTTGTCATTTTCTGATCGCACTTGCGGCACCTGAACTTATCCCGCTGATAGACCGAAAGCCTCCAGAGTTTATATTCCGGCGTGTTTCTCTCGGATGTGCTGAAATACTTAAAGTGCCGCTTAACCATTAACTGTCTCCGGGGTTAAAAATGGCCTATCAACTATATTATCCCTGTATGTATGTAAACTCCCCAACCTTTTTGTTTCTTTTTCCGCACTTAATTTGTATAAACCCACTTCTTCATTCACCAACTTGCGGGCATCTTCATCAGTCAGCATTTTCAGGACTTCGATAAAACGCCCACGCTGGTCAACATTCTTGACGATTTGATCTCTCGTTCCCTTCAGGTCTTTCATGATGGACTGGTGCTTTTCTTCCAGATCCTTGTATTCCTTTGTCTTTTGGGAACTCGCCGCCTTATTCGCCTGCAAATTTGTCTCCAGTTGGGTAATTAACGGAATATCCTGCAAAGCCGGACTTTTATCATATTCCCGCCTTAGTAATTTTTCTAGCCGGTCTATTTCTTCCTGGCTTCGTTTACGCTCCGTCATATGTCGGTGCATTAGAATATCAACTGTGATTAATCTGCGGACCTGTTTGAATTCCGTATGAACAATTTGCTTAAACTGACGCCTGAGTTCTACATAATCATTTTCAAAGAAAAACAGTTCGTCATCCGTGAATTCCGACTGAATATGTTTCCACTCCGGACGCGCATGAAGCTCCGCTTTTAATTGTTCGGCTTCGCTCTTACGTATTAATGGCGCGGGAGAATTAGCAAGCAGGACTTTTTTGTATTCCAGGACTTGGGGCAGGGCACGTCTTAGATCGGCGGCAATTTCGCTGTCCGTCTTGAATTCTAGCCAGTCGCGAATTAAATTCTTCTCTTCGTCGGAGAGGCGACCGCGTTTGATATTACTGACTTTCTTTTTCTTGGCCATTCAGGATTTCCTTTATTCTATCTTTTAAACGCAGTTTTCTTTGTTGGGGGATATTTACTCCATCAACGACACGATAGAAATCGTTCAGGAGATCCGGGGTTTTGGACAGATCCCTTTTAATTCGCATCAACGTATCATGATAGTGAACAATATCCAAAGAATGCGACTCTGGATTCGCGATAAATGTTTCGTCCAGAGGAAGGGGATGCATCAAATTATATTTCGTGTCATTCGCCGGATATGATGTTTCGACATTACGACGTGAGTTATCGCGGCGATAGTTAAACAGGCGGTTATTAATATGCACCGACATGAATCTTTCCAGGCAGGATTGCGGTGAGTTATCTCTATCTTCCCGCAAAAATAGTTCCGGCTTATATTTGCCCCTGGCTATACATACAATTCCGGCGAAAACTCCCTGTTGGATAATATCCTCCTCCGAGTTATAACCGAATACGTAAGATTTGTTTTTTCGGACCACCTTGGTCGCTATTCTATACAATATTTCTCCCACCTGATCTCTCGTCAGACCTTCAGGCGGATTGAACGTTAGATTTTCCATCTTTCTTGAAGATCTCCACTATGAGTTTTTTGGCTTCTGCTGCGGTTAATTCTGTTTCGTCTGCTTCCTGCTGGGCGGCTTTAGCCACTTCAGGCGTGGAGGCTTTGACCGTGAGTATCGAGTTTATAAAAACTGGTTTATTCATTTCTACTCCATAAAATGTGTTTCATGAACTGGTTGTAACATAAGTATTATACACATATCCGCTATGCGGATGGATTAGCTAATACTTGTTACGTGAAACAGGGGTCAGATTTTTAAAGTATGGGTAGGACATTTTTAAATTGGGTAGGACATTTTTAATTTTTGGGGTCAGGTGCGAGCGAACTACCCCGCGAAAAATGCATGCACGCCATCACACAATCCCAAAAGATAAAAACCCCTCGATCTGTTGATGGGTCTGGGGGTGGGGGTCGAAAAATCTTTGGGGTGGGGGGTTGACTACAGAAACCCCAGAGCCTATAATAGAGGTAGAAAGGGAGGATTGATCATGAACACGCTCGTCGCCCAGCTTGCCAAGTGTGATCAGGTGCTCGCGGAAGCCAAGGCCGAATTAGCGGCATGGGAGAAGCTCGATCGACGTTCCGCCGCCGTGCGTGAAAACATCGCATCGTTGATGATGCTGATCTTGCGTCTGAAAAGCATTCAGGTGCGTTTGCAAAACGCGATTGAAGACAAGCGTGCGGACCTCCAGGCCCGCGAGTTCGAGGCGATGAATCGTTACGAAAGGGGGCTTGGCTCGTGAAAAATGGATTAAACAACATGGAAGCCAACGCTCAACAAGCAGTGTTGGATGAAGCCCACAAGCAGATTGCGGAAATGAAGGCCGCAATCAAGGAAACTCAACAATCACTCATTGACCAGTTTGGCTATCGCGTGACGATGGTCAATTTCGCAAAACTCATGAACATTAAAACGTGAGACCGATATGGGCGAGCTTTAGTGTAACAGCTAAGGCTCGCTCGTTGCACGCCATTGGCGTGCATGCAAACACGTTCATGAAAGAAAAGAAATCCGATCGTCCCTCTTGACTCTGGCTCTTGACAGTCTATAATCATAGTAGAGATCACGATCACGCTTGACCTGGAGATCGCCATGCACACCACCCGCATCCTCAATCTGGAGATTCGTGATGAGGCTTCGATCGACTCGCAGCTTCCTTACGCTGTGTACGACCACGACCACTACACCGGCAACGTCAAGATGAACTATCCCGTTCTGATCGCTCGGTTCAACAATACCGTTGCGGCTCATGAGTGGGCCAATTCGGTTGTCGGGATCGACGACGAAGAACCGGATCAGGATGATTTCGACGACAGCATGGATGGGGACTTCGACTCAGGCATGGCCTCTGCTGGTCATGGCACCGATGAGGACTACGGCTGTTACCACGACAGCTATGAGGACTATTGATACACATATAAGCGGGCGTTGGTGTAACAGCCAACGCTCGCCCGTTACGCCCAGTATGGGCGTATAAAAACACATTCAGAAAATATAGATTTCCCGGCCATACCTCTTGACTCTCTGCGACCATAGCTTATAATTGGGTTAGTGGTGGACGCCAGGCCCATTCTTCAGGAGAACGATCATGGCCAAGATGTTCGACAAGACCCGCTTTGAGGGTTGGGAAGATTTCGACTGGATGGATCTTTACCCTGAAGTCGGGGCATTCGTTTCGCCAACTCGCGGTGATTACGAAGTTCACGGCGAAATCATCAACGCTCTCAATTACGAGCACGCACGCCATTCATGGTTGTGGCGTAAACTCGAAGAGTCCGGAGAAGAACGCGGAACGTGTTGTCATTGCAATAAGCGTATCCGTTACGCGGTCATTTATAAAGATCGGGCGGGGAAATTTCATATCGTAGGTCAGGAATGCTCTCAGTTTATTAGCTCAGGGCTCGATCTCAACAAGTATAGAGAGCTTCAATTCTCCCGCGACATTAAGAAGACTAAGACTAAGAATGGTGAGAAGTACACTTATTCCGATGAGGTTCCGGCTAAGCTATGGGATCTTTCCCGTGAGAACAGGCCGAAGTTTATTTCTCTATCTAAATTCACGCCTCCAGGACGTAACAACAGACCTAAGTGGTATTATACGATTTGGGGCGATAATAGAGATGAGGTCGTGGAGCACTATCATACACTTCTTAATCTATTGAAATGAGATTCGGCCCGCTTCGGCGGGCCTTTTCTTTTGTATTAGCCTAAGCTGGCGTGTTGACCCGCATGCGGGTCATGTAGATACATTCATGAATGCAAAAAAATCCGGCCCATACCTTGACTACGCTTGCCAGGGGCGTTATAATGAGATCAGGACAGGAGCAATCAGGCGGAGAAAAGATCATTACAGGAGAAATTGCAATGCTCGTATCTCAGGTGCAGGTTGACGGCCAGAATGTTCGTCCGAAGGATCGGATTGAATTCAGCTATCACGGAACGATTCGTCACGGAACCGTGGAGGAAATCAGGGATGGTGGGCACTATCTCAACTTGCTCGTTAAGGGAAAGGACGGCTATAAGCAGTTTCACGCTAGCGAAATGACTGATGTTCGGGTGAAAAGCATTTGGGGATATGTTCGTCGGCTGATCAGCTAACCCGCTTCGGCGGGTTTTTTATTTGTCACAGCTAAATCCCGCTCGTTACGCCACATGTGGCGTATGTAGATACGTTCATAAGTAAATACCGCCCGCCCGGTGCCTTTGTAGGTTGACAACGCTTGCCACGGCTGTTATAATAACGGATAGGCAAAGGGGGCACGATTATGACGCCTAATCCAGTCGATCTAGCGGGCATTAAAAAAAGTAGGCTAGAGGCTAACGTTAGGAGGCCACGAAGATGGTCTAGTAATGCATGCAAGCGTGGTTGGTATGCTTTTCATCGCCAGTGTCGCTTTGCTCGTTTTCTAGGATTTTCTTTGCCGCCGGGCTTGACCTTCAGACCGTAGGGGCTATAATGAATATAGAGGTGTGGTTGATACTCTTCCTGATCGCGGGCTTTTTCGGAGAGATGATATGCAAAAGTCTGAAGAGAGACTGATCGGCGGTTGGGCTCAGGTGGAATATTCGGACATCAACGAAGTCAATTCCATTGGGGTTGACGACCTTACCGAGCTAACTGAGTCTGAAGTCAATACGCTCATGGGCTTCAAGAAAAAGGCAAAACGGACCCGACATCATGATATTGATGCCGTGCTCGCCTTGCTCAGCGGTCGGGAAATCGACGTCGAGACAAATACGGTTTTCGGCAAGCGAACGGAAAAAGAATTCGTCATGCAGCCGTTTCGATCGATCGAGGAACACGCTGCAAAAGTCAAGATGATGGAAGATAGAGGATATGCATTCGACAGCGAAGACAAAACAATCGCGGATAAGTTTTCCCCGCGTGAATTGGCTCCGATCGCCCAAATGATTTTCGGCGTGATCAATAGCAGGCCCGAGGATGGGCGAACCGATCGACTTATTCACAAGAGGGCAAGATGAGACTTCTAACGCTGGCGATATTCACTATCATGGCCCTGGGTTTCATCTCCGTCATATCGATTGCGTGCCAGGAGAGAAATCCAGGATTGCCCGAGGGCAAGCAGGCTGAACTAGATCTAGTTGTGCAGCGGCTTAAAGAACGCGGATTGTATGACATGAATCCCGAGGTCCGAGCTAGGTCTAAAATCCATCTCAAGTATGAATGGGATTCAATGGAGTTTTGCGACTAACCCGCTTCGGCGGGTTTTCTTTTTGTTTTAGCTAAACCTCGCACGTTGCCAGCCAGAAGGGCTGGCATAAACACACATTCATATATGAATACAACGCCCGCCCATACCTGCCGGAATCCGTTTGACAACCCTTGACCAGCATGTTATAATTACGGTGTAAGGCAAGGGAAACCAAGTAAACGGGCTCAGTGGTCTGATCGCGGTGACAATGCTAGCTCAGTTACCAAGATACAGCCAGAGTCACACCCATTGCGGTTATCCTGTAAGACCTTACTGCGGCGACGAATATCTGTCGGTGGTGAAAAACCAGGAGCTTAATTGATGAGAGTCAGCGTACCAATGCATTCGATTGTTCACGAAATGACGGTGTTGGATATGGAGGAATGCAAGCGGCTCATGGAAGATAGGATGAATTATTTGAAGATGATCAGGGGCGAATTTCCGCCGCACACCGGGGAAACGGTGGTTGAATACTGTCGGAGATTGACCGCATTCACTAATCACTCTTTGATGGATTGCCGAGAAGCTTTTCGACTTAAGCTGTAACACCCGAGGCTCGCACGTTGCGAGTCCGAAGGGCTCGCATAAAAACACATTCATATAATAATACCGCCGCCCCGTCCCTCTAGCGAAAAGTATTTGACTACCCTTGACCGATTCGTTATAATGGCGGTAGAGATCAGACAAGTTGCCCGTTTTCTAGGAGTACACGCTATGGCACTCGCCGCTCACAAGACCGATGATTCCGAGATCGTGCTTTCCAAGTCTGATGTTCCGGCTGTGTTCGCCGGTCGTCCGGACAATGTTAGCGCTCGTTACGTCCACATTCACACCGCCGATTTCATGCAGCCCGCTAACGATGCGGGATGGGTGCTTTTCAACGCCGGCACCAAAAAGCGCAATCGTCGCACAAAGGCAAATAATCCGAATGCCATCGAAACCGCCGGGCATTTCCTCGCTTTTCGTCCATCTGACGATTGGATCAACGCTCGCGGCCTGGCCAACAACCTCAATTTCAACGGCGGGATCGGTCGGGTGTCGCGGGCAATTCCTCGCCTTATCCTGTACAACTCTCACGATAAGACGATGGCTCTTAAGGCCGTGTTGGGGCTTTTCGAGTTCATTTGTTCAAACGCCGCCATCATGTGCTCCGATAGCTGGGGCAAGTGGTCGTTTCGGCACATGAACATCAACCCCATGAAAATGTTGGATTTCTTCCGGCAAATCATCGAAGTCGCCCCGTACATTATCGACACGCGGGATGCGATGTCGAAAATCGAAGTCACGCAAAATCAAGCCCTCGATTTGGCCGAGCAAGTTATCGATCTTCGCTGGAAGGATGGAGCGTATCAGGTCGATCCGGCGACTCTCGTCGCTCCACGTTTCGAGGAACAAAGCGATTTGACCGCGTACAACGTTTTCCAGACCGTGCAGCATCACTTGATTCAGGGAGGAGATCACTTCACGAATAAGGAAACGAAAAAGGTTCGCAAGCAGCGTGTGATTAAGGACTTCAAGAACGATTTCAACATCAATCGCGGCCTGTGGCAGATTGCTAATAAGTGGCTCAACGATATGGGCCATCAACTGCCGCCGCCGCCAAAGCTGGACATTGATGTCCGCTGAGATCGTGGCCCGCTTCGGCGGGCCTTTTTTATTTGTATTAGCTTAATCTGGCCGTTTCCCTGGCGAAGCCAGGGATGTAGATGCATTCATGAATGATATAAAACCCGCCCGTCACATTGACAAGCCCTGCCCGCTATGGTACAATGGGAGTATCGGCCTAGGATAACACATGTAGGAGTGTTTATAATGGAATCGAATGGATCTTTAGTTATTTTGCTACTGCTCGTCACCGGCTTTATCGCGGAGCACTTCCGGCTGAAGAAAAAGAATTGACAACCGCTGCCGGGGATGTTATAATGAGGACGTAAGGCAAAGACACCCGCTCTAAGGAAAGGATCTCACGATGGCTTACACGCTTCGCAACGTTTCCACGCTCGCTCACACGCCGCTGAAGGAAAAGCTTCTCAACGGAGAAACCAACCGTGGAATCGGTTCGGTTAAGAAGATGGCCCAGGAGGCCGCAAAACGCAAGGCGGCTGAGGCTGAGGCGAAATTCAATCGCGAACTTGAGGGCGAGCCGTCCGAACTGGCGACCGACAATTCTTAGCGTCTAACATGCCGCATATATCGTGCGGCATAACGAGTCGCTAGCTCAATTGGCAGAGCAACAGACTTTTAATCTGTTGGTTCTGGGTTCGATTCCCAGGCGGCTCAATTAGTGGGGATCGGTAGATTATTGGCCTATCGCCAATGTTCAAGCCGCAACGAAATAATTAATGATTGCTTAACTCTATGGTGCGCAACATGGGGGTAATCATTAGTTAACTACGTGAAATACGTGGTAGCCCACTAATCTTTTTAATCAAGCGGAGAAAAGCAATCATGGTGATTGTGGTTTATCAAGTGACCGGGGCAAAGATCGCAACCTATCATCCTTCATTAGTGATTGGGGGTAGAAAAGTCCACAGGATTGCGGGCGAAATGAATTTGTCGTGGGGCCATTACGTTTTCCAGTGGATTTAACCGGGAGCAATCCCGGTTTTTTATTTGTATCAACGCACCCTCACGGATTTGCCACTTACAGTGGCAATATAAACACATTCACAATTACTTATCGATCCGCCCCATACCATTTGACAAGCGTTGCCCACGATGTTATAATGGGGACGGTTCACCACCTTAACCTTTTTCCTGGAGGTCGAAATGGTTGGCAAGGATTTTTCTCTCGATCAGGGCGTTACCACGGTTCCGAACATGACGCCCCGCGAGCGAGCGCAGGCTGTGAACGAAATCAACGCGGAATTTGCCCGGTTCTATCGCGACAATTATTTCCGGTTTTCGGCAATGTACGCTGGGTCACTCACGATTCAGGACAAGGAAGTCCAGTATGCCGAAATGCTTCCGGCCCGCGTGCTGGCCGAAATGATGATTCCGAGTTGACTACCCTTGCCAAGTATGTTAGAATGAGGGCGTAAGACGGGAAACGGTGACTGAAAACTAACCAAGGTTTAGGAGACTAACAGATGGCGAAGTTTCTTGTGAAGAATAATGACGTTGTGGACGCTGAGGCGACCGCCGATAAGGTGCTCGCGGCCCTGGAATCGATGGAGTCGGAGCTGGGTGGTGCTCTGGGCGTCGATACCACGGAAAAGGGTGATAAGATCGCTAAGGCCGATTTGCGGGTGAGTCCCGCGAAGCGAAAGGATTTGCTGGCCCGAATCAATTTCGTCAAGTCGGCGATTTTGGCCGACACTACGGGCCTGGCTCGTGGCCGTGCTCCGCTCGTCAACCTCGACGACCTTCTGTTGACCTATTTTATGGTCAAAAATACGCATCCGGGAATCGAGGGGAAGGCGCTTTGGGCCTGGACGGCTAGCACGTTCAATAACAAGTACCTCGCTCACAATCCGGTCGGGCATATTGATAAGGATTATGTGAAAAAGAAGGAAAAGGAACACGGCTGGGATCAGCTTCCCGTTCCCGAAATGGATGTCGCGACCGTCCAGTCGTAATCAACGCGGTTTGCCGGTTCCGCTCAAAAACCGGCTTGCTACCTCATCGCTTTAGGAGTCGCGGCAATGGCAAAGAAAAATAGGAGCGGCATTGTGGTTGGTCGGGTCGTCAAGTTCAAAGCCCTGGACAGTTTCCTCCGGAATAACGGGGGCGTTCGGGCTGTGGCCTATCAGGGTGGAGGGACATTTTCGGTTCTAGCACGCAACGGCAATTGCACACCGTTTTTCAATTCCGATATCCCGAGTATCGCGGCGTTGCTCGGTTCGGCCAAATTCGATTCAATCCCGGTGAGGTAAAACCTGCCCCGCTTCGGCGGGGCTTTTTGTTTGCATGGATGTATCACCTGATCCCGCCCGGTTCCCCACCGTAGGTGGGGATAAAAACCCATTCGTAAATTTGGATATCCCGCAAGCCACTACATATGTTTGTCTCAGCATATGTTCACGGTTTCGGCCACGTAGTGGCCGATAAAAACCCCCTCAAATTTTGTGGAAACCCGCCAGGACTCCTTGACAAGCCGTGCCAGGGATGTTATAATGATGGAAACGGCCAAGATAAAATAAAGCGGAGGAAGAATATAATGGACTTTACTATGAGGATTAAATAATGCCCCGCCCCGTTAAACCCATTGACCAAATTGGCATGCAAAAGATCGTGGACTCCATTAAGCCCGATCAGTTTAGCAACACAATGGCTCTTTGCAGCTATGTTGCCGAACGATATAACAATGAAATTTTCCCGCACAATCAATCTGCCCAGGTTGACCATCAGCTAGTTAAACTCCGCATGAGCGGTGAAAATCCGGTTATTAAACTAGCTTTCCCTATGCCGGTTGGTAGGCGTGGTCGTCAAAAGGGCGCTACTATTACTAATGAGCAAAAGGAGAAAATGCAGGCTGGCCGGATTAATAAGAAAAAGATTGCTACTGTCGCTAATGGTGATGGTATGCAAATGTGGCAGCAGAATATGCAAGAGGATTTTGCGGGGAAAAAGATCCTGTGTGATGGTCTATTGGCCGGTAAGAAGAATTCGGCTATTAAGGCTATGTGCATTAACTGTATGGGAGGCTATCAGAATAGATCGCCGGAAGATCCTCCGTTGACTAATGCTATTCGTGATTGCCGTGGATATTCTTGTCCGCTTTATTTGGTTCGTCCTTTTCAGAAGAAAGGCCAGAGCGAATGACTACTAATCAATTCAAGACGCTACTGAAGAAAATGAAAGCCTGTAAGAGTGGTCGCGATTGGGTTCAGCGACAAATCAAAAAGGGTAAATCCACCAAGGAAATTTTGGAGAGTTGTAATAACGACAATTATTTGTTCTGGCTATATGATACCATGCTAATACTTGACTGGGATAAGTATTTTAGTTTTAAAACCAAACATAAGATGTATTCAATGGATTATTATGGTAAAGAGTACAAAGCACTAAGGATAGAGTTTATGCACAAAACCGTCAAGTATAAGGATTTCCACACGGCGGCTATTAAATTCCTCAAAAGAAATAAAGCGGGAGAATTTCATGTATAGGGTGAAGTATATAGACGGTAAGGAAACTATTACTAGGGACTTCTCTACTAAATGGGGAGGAGAAACATACGCCAGATGTATTCACGACATTCTTAATGTACAGGTAAGCGTTATTAAGGTGAGTGAGGAATTGGTGCTTAGTCTACTTCCTAGAGGTAATAATGAAGCTAAAGACAATTGATATCTTTTGCTCCAAATGTGATAGATATGGTTTTTTACCCTCGCCGCCACCGGGAGAGCCTTATATGTGCGATAAATGTAATGGCAATGGGTTTTTTACCTATAAACCTCCGCCAATAGTGAGGGAGAATAGGGGAAGAGTGGTAATACGTAAACATATCCTCAGTGAAGAACCCCTAATGAACTATACGGAATAAAGCGGGAGAATTTTCCATGTACATTATTGTAGTAGTACAAGCTAAAGGTTATCCGGAACAATATATCCATAATAGTCATGGTGGACTGACCTATATGTTTTATACTGCCCATAGGTTTTTCCCAGAGCAAATCCCGGAGATTATGGGTAAAATCCTAGCTAGTCAACCACCATACTCAATTAGGCTAATGAGTATTCCTGAGTAGGTATTCTTCTCCCGCGTTATTCTTATGTATTATACGTTGGCATCTTTTTTCTTTCAAGGGTGAAATCGTGGTTATCGCAAAATCTCCCGTACTGGTTAATGGTCCGGACAGGCGGCAGGTGGTCCTTAATTATAATGAAAAGCCCGGTGAATTTAGAATCGCCGTAAACTCTCTGTACGTCCAGGACGGTAAAACCTATGAGGAGGATAATAGCGGTTTATATACAAAGGACGAACGCCGGGCACAGTATTTATTCCTTGAAAATTGGGAAACCTTGCATAGTTGCGGCTATATGATTGACCAGGATGATCTCGCGGGAGAAAATAATGTATGATATGCTTTTTTATCAAGGCGTCTATTACACACTTAATCCTAATAATACTCCGGACTATTACATTAGTTATTCATATCAACGCAGGTATAAAGGCGAAATCGTAGATACCATTACAATCTATTGTAAAAACGCTAACGATTTTCTTAAGTTGCTCAAGTATTGGAACGGTATAGACAAGAATTGGATTTATATTCCTGTTTAAACGGAGACGATCGATGCTTAATGTTTTCATCCACGTTGATGGTTCTTCTTCCGCCCCATTTTGTCAGCTTGGTAAGTGCGAGGTTTATAGGTGGGCAAACGGTGATTGTGTTCTTATGGAAGGAACGCAATGTGATAATCCCGCCTGTACTTGTAATATTCAATGGCCTATTTCACGCAAGGGAACGATCGAGGAAAAGCGGCAGTTCTACATTACTCAATCACAATTAGCGGGAATTTAATCGAAAAAATTAATGTTGTTACTACGAAAGGAGTTACGTCATTACGCCCACCGAGATTCTAATTATTAGTATTTTGTGTCTACCTATTTCTGGTTTAATCGGCGTGTTGCTGGCAAAAATGCGAAACTGAATGTCACTTTTCTCCGCGTTATTCAAACTTACGTCAAAAACGCCATTTTCGCCCGTCCAGTAAAAAAGGGAGTCGGTTTCAAAAATTCCCATACCTATAAGAAAATGAGATTTGACGTAACTTTAAATCTAGATTCTGCAAAATAATGTCACAACAGTTGACAACCGCTGCCCCGTATGGTATAATGGAATCAGAGCAAAAGATAGGTTTAAACGCCGGTTTTTCCTCATTTTTAGGGCAAAAACGATGATTTTCGCTGAAGTTGTACGTGTTACTATTGATAACTATACCCTATTTTCTATTTCTATTTTATCAATGTGGTCTGGTATGATATTCTTTGAGCTTAGGGATATTAACAAGACACTAAAAAACAAGTAAAAGGGTAGTTTTTCCAGGGAAATCCTTTTGTGCGTGCCACGGAGGTTATACTGACAGAAAACCAACAAGCAAGACTTAATCAGCTACACAGTTATTGTAACCGTCTTAAAGAGATTTGCGGTGATGATGAGATTGTTGTTAATGTATTAGCTTGGCTTCTGCTGATAGAAACGGACCAATAAGAATGAAAATCAAAATAGAGCCTGGATTCCTATACGCTCTTGTCGTTACTACTGAGTTATTTCTTATAGGATATATTGTAGGCTGCGTTATAAGTTCGGGGATTAAACCATGAAAAACAATGCTATTCAAAAATGTCGAGAAATCATATCTAAAGCTGATGGAGATATTCAATTTATATCTAACGGTAAGTTTGATGATGATGAAGATAGGAGGTTTGTCAATAACATTTTGCTTCAACTGGAAGCTATGAAAAACCATATTAGGATTTATCAAAGGGATAAAACGTCATGATCTTCTCAGAAATTGTTGTCGTAACTTTCAGTGGCGAAACTTGGTTTTGGCTTTCTGGAAATAGGCACAGTCACGCCACGCCCGCAACCGGGCAACCCCAAGCCGCGCCTGTTCCGCCTGCCCGAGCAGCGCGCCATCATCAACCGCATGG
>ERZ724505.1016-NODE-1016-length-16106-cov-5.287521_pt1 | contig 16106 bp, 22 predicted proteins | sample MGYA00376038_ERZ724505 | MGnify/ENA primary metagenome ERZ724505 (study PRJEB28724, sample SAMN07190884) | wastewater metagenome | isolation source: effluent of sewage treatment plant in Hong Hong | place: Hong Kong | collected 2016-03-17 ... | reverse complement strand
GTTCCTTCATCTTCCATCTCCTCGTACATTCGGCGCGTGGCCTCAGCGTCTACTTTCCAATCGGGATTATATGGCGCTTTAAATCCGGTGTGCTGTGTCGGCGCGAGTACCTTTTGAATACGTGATATACTATCTGCTGTTTGTCGCCTTGTCTCTGCGGCAACTGCAGCTTGGATACGCTCAGTGTTGCTGAGTACACTATATAAGTATGGTATTGATTTCTTATCTGCCGCCGTGACACGAGCACATGCGTTTTTGACGTCGTCAAGAGAATGAACCTTAGCTATTTCAGATAACTTGATTAGTGCGGCCTCAGAGAAATCTTCAAGCACGAACTCATTGGTTATATACCAATATATGTCCATGCGCGTATTACTATGTGTGAACCTAAACTGGCTCTTGGGACTTTGCATTACCTCAAGCTCGCCACCAAATAGCGGGGCTAAGTATGCTAGGGCCAATATGTCGTCAGTTTTGGCGTGTGACCATCGCTTAATACGTGCTTTAAGCACCTTCTCAAGACCACGCCAGTCCCACCCAAGTACAGCATCTTCATAAGTGGTTGGATGATAGTTCTGTGCAAAGTCGCAAACTAGCTTGTTAGTCCCACCAGGCTCAACGCCATACTTATTGAGGGCACCTACTATTAGCTCTAGTAGTGCCCTCGCATTATGACTCATATGGCCCGTGAATATTGGCTGGCCAATAAACCTGTGGGCAGTATCGAACGTTAAAGACGGCATTTACCGTCCTCCTATACTGCGCCTAAGTTAAACGATTAACTCCTACCGACTTCCACAGGCCAACGAGGAGCGAAACCGATTTCGGTCAACGCGATGTACTCAATCTTTTCAGGGCGAAAGGCTTCGATACTATGGTCCTTATAGCAGTAGCCATAGAATAGCTGACCCGTGGACTTCATACGGAAGCTATATGGCTCTACATATCTAAGGTTGCCATTGTACCGCATTTGCAGTAATACCATGCGACGCCCGGCTTCATGTATGGTACTAAATACATCTTCTGTCTGTTGTGGGCGATCGACCGGTACTGGCTGCGTCTGAACTGGTACCGGCTGCTGCGGTGTGGGTTTACGTGTTGGTGATGGTGGGCGTGGTCTATTATACTGAGTTAAGAATGTCTTAATGCTGTCCCACCAACCGCCATATTTTTGCATTGCCATATTATTGTCCAGGCGAGAATGGTGCGTAATTATCAGGCTTGTTAACACGACCTGTTATAACGATAATACCATCCATATACCGTCTAAGTGGAACTATTATTTGCTCCACATAATTGGCAATCGGAATACCAGCACCAAGTGCTGGATCGTAGATTACACCGTCATTAAGCAGTACTGCATGATCTACACGGCTGGTTGGACCATGCCATGTTATATTAGCTATACCGCACTTAGGATAGCGGAAGCGCGGGGAGCGGTCGTCCTCATATGGTATCTCACGCTCTCGGCCGCTACGGAAGCCGAATGTCTTGAGGCCATTGCGGATTTCACTTTCGAAGCTCCCACGCGCCACGCCCATATGCTTAATTACTTCATCTACTGATACGCCAGCTACCATAGCAACGCACGCCTGCCCGCAAGTATTGTCCGTTGGTTGCACAATTGGTACAATATGATCTAGAACAAACGCGCTCTTCGCCATTATTAGCTCCGCATCGGGACTACATTACTACCTTCCTGGATTTCGCCAGTCTCAGCATTGTACTCAGTGCCATCTGCAGTACGCGCAAAGCCGGTTGTGCGAGCTAAACGTGCCTTGTCACCCTGCTCTGCAGCATCAACGCGGTCCGCAACGACGTCGCCTAGCTCCTTGCCAGCTAGCCAGCCAGACTCAATAGCACGAAGGCGGTCAGACTCCATCACGAACTCTAGGCGAGCCACAAGCTCCGTGATGACCTCCTTCTCCTCCTTAATCACCTCGTTGTAAGCCTTGACATAATGCTTCTTGTCAGACTCAGCACGAGCAAGACGACGGTAGGCTGTTACAATCTGATCCTTAAGCTCCTGTGGCGACAAGTCACTAAGCTTCTTTAGCTTCTCACCAGGAGACTCAACCTCTGTATCAATTCTATCGTTCATGACTATCCCTTAAACTGCCCCTTAATACGTCGTCCAAACGTCCTAAGTAGGTAGGGGAAACCCTTCATAGGAGTATCCTGCTCTGTGTAGTCATCAACTACCTCGCCAGCGTCAGTGTATTGGCGATCGGCCATACCGGCAGGCCAATGCGTAAATGTGGCCTTACTAATGATTAGACCAGCGTGCTTCATCTTCATTACAAACTCTGCAGTTAGACAGTCTGGACACGTCTGGCGACCACAAGCACGATTAAGTGGATCACCAATCTTAGCATCACGGTCGCAACCGTGACTGCCCATAGCTTCGACTGTTATTCTAAAATCGCCCATATTATTTCACCTCTAGGTCTATCACTTGGCCGATCGACAGACTATCTGGCTCACTATCTGTCGTAATATATCGATGTATTAAATGTATTCTGCCTGAGACTAGAAAGTCAGACTCTTGGTTGACCGGGCCTAGTTCAGTGTCTCTATCTACGCAATTGCCATCAACCTGATAGTTGATGCTATATACCTTCATCTTAAATTTCATAGTTTACCAGGATACCACAATGAACGCTGTGGGAAGCAGATTAGGGCAAGTATAGTGCCAACTGCAGCAACGACAGGTGGGTAACGTAGCCACTGGGTGATGGTAGGCCAATACTGAGCCCTAGGATCAAATATATCGGCCAGTAAGTATGCTACGCCCACAGCCCAGAATAGCACGCCTAGAACTCTAGCTGTGTTATCGTCCCACGGCAGACGGTTCCATGTTATGCACCAGTGGGCCATCATACCGCCCATGAAATACGCCATTGTCGGCAGTCCATTAAATACTATATCACGTGCCTCCATACTAACAAGGTTGACGCGATATCCCTTGTAGCGTAGCCATATCGCAACTAGTTCGATGGCAGCTAAGCCGTACCACCACCATACTAGGTACTTGCGCACTATTAAGTTGAACACTATTTCGAATTTTGTAGTCGGTGTCATATTATGCTCCGCCCGTAATGTATGCGTTGAATATCATTCCAGGTATACGCTCAACTGTCTCGCCAGGGGCTAGTATACCACTCGAATGACGATATTTACCATCACGATGATACCAAGTGACACTAACAATATCGTCTGCTCTGTGACCAGCCTTCGTCACGACAGTCTCGTACGTAATCGGGTCCTCTTCAATTAGATACGTCACACCATTTATCGTGACGATAGTTGGTAGTGTCATAAAATTATATTGCCACCTTCTTTATACTGATTCTCGCGTAGTGTATGGTGCTTATTCAGGAAGGAACAATCCTTCCAGATATCGACAAAGTGGCCAAACTGCTTACCGGTCTTTGGCGAAGAACGCTCCACACGGCCTCTAAACTGGCGTATGTCCTTGACATCTGAGGCTAATACAAACGCATCAAGTGATGGTATGTCGAGACCTACGCCACCAATATCTGACACAATTACGGGTATTTGCTTAGACTCGACTGCATCGAATATACGGAATCTTTCGGCTCTCTTGGTCTTGCCCTGTACGAATGGTGCGCCTAGCATCTTAGCTAGTGTCTCGCCATACTCAAGTTTATGACCGGCATAGACAAAGCAAGTCATATTGTCCTTGGTAAACTCACGTACAGACTCTAACACCGCATGGTGCCATGCCGGGTCCTGCATTATCTCGAATTGCAATGCCTTCTTATATAGCTCGGCTTGGTTGTCGCGGAATGTGCCATATGCCTTGACTCTAGGCTTAAGCTCAACCTGCTTAACTATACACGGCACCTTTAAGCCAAGTTCAATGAAGTCCAGTCCAAATGTGCTATATATTATCTTGCCAAATACCTGCTCAAGTTCAATATTGGCACTAGACTGCTGCTTCTCAGCCCAAGCATATGGCGTGGCAGAGAATCCATATATCCTATCGGTCGCGGAGGCGATGCCATAGAATAATAGGCATGAATCTGAATCAGCTAGGTGCACCTCGTCATGAATGATACAGCCGACCCCACCAAGCCAATCTATAAACTTCTGCTTATTAGGATGCTCGCCCTTATCTTTCTTTGACTCTTGTAGACCCGCTATGCTACGTAGACTCTGAATCGTGGCAACTGTTATGTCACCTAGATCGAACTCAGTGTTGCCGATATACCCTAATTTCGCGTCAGGGAAGTATCGGCCTAATGCGCGGTGCATCTGATCTAGAAGAACCAGATCGTTCAAGATGACGAGCGTACGTCTCTTAAGCTCATCGATGACGAGCGAGACCATGACCGTCTTACCAGTTCCGGTCGGGGACGCGATGATACCCCGTTCATTGTCCCGCACGACTTGACGAATTTTGGTCTGGAAGTCGATCGGCCTAATGACGCCGGGTTCCAACGAGGCTTCCGCAGTTCTCGCGTTAGTTCTGCTACTGTCTCGTATAATTCCGTATTTGATGCTGAAGTGGTCGAGACAGTAACATATTCTTGATAGCAGACCTGCCCTGAAGACCTGGTTGTTGACGTCGAAAGTGTAATTATACCCATCCCATCTACCCTTTTTATAATTCCATGTCTTATCATATCCAGCTGGATGATAGCGCGTCTTGTTGGCTATATAGGTTAATACTTCCGTGGGCAGACGGGTGGTAATGCGGCCCCATATATTATCAACTACTATCTCGACGCGATCCACTAGCTAGACCTTTCATCTGGCGACATATCGTGGAACATATCAAGTTGCTCTTGCCAGTCTTGCCAATCCATCTCAAGTGGGAAATTGTCGTGGTTTCCTATATGTCTACGCATCCACCACGCCTCAAATGCAGCAATTTCGTTACGCTGATCACATATAAATGACGTTAATGATTGCATATTATAGGTCTGGCTCAAATTCGTGACTAGCGATAATACCTAAATCATGTAAGTACTTGAATTCGTGACAGTGTTTACAATACCGCTCTTTTAGTATTGGTTTTGGTAGTACCGTCTGATATGGTTCGCGATATGGCTTAAGTACACGATCTATATTAGCTACTTCGTCATATATACATAATAAATTAGGATACTCCTCACCGCCAGTAGGTATATGGCCAAGGTCACCAAGCCTAGCCAGCATCTTACGAGCGCTCTCAAGACGCGTGACTAATTCATCATGTGCATTAGCCATTAAACCCACTCTCCACCGTGTAGATAGTGTGCGCGGATACGGTGCTGAATCTTATCACAGTTCAAACACTGACGATGGCGAATCGGCACCTCGTCAATATACTGGGTGTAGTAGTCCCAATTATGCCATCCTATCCAACAAAATAATTTCATCCTTGCCTCACTTGCTTCATCTGATGTTCAGCCGCAGTTAGCATTCGGCTGGCTCCATCATATAGGGTCTGTAAAGTCTGAATCGCGCGATACAGAATCTCTTGTAGCGCCGTCAGCGTCGTAATAGCATTCTCAGTGTCGGTGTCCTTTGAGAAACGCTTCGCCACACGCTGATTCGCTAGGGCCGCGCTGACGATACCATGAAGCTCGGAAGCTAGCGCCATACGATTAGGTATCTGAGCTAGAAGCTCTGTAATCCTTGGCGTAATGGTCGATACCGCCACATTGGGCCCCGGCTCAGGCAAGCGCAGGCCAAGTATATTACGTCCAGCCCACTGCGCTACGTTAACGGGATCTAACGTCGTTATGTTCAATACTGTTACGGCGTTAGGATCAGTTTGCAAGAAGTCTGTCATACCATACCTACCATTTCATCCTTCACCATGCGCCAGAATGAAGCTCTGCTGTTGCCGTCAGGATAGCGCAAGAATGAGTTAAGATTCATTATATAATACGAGTACAGCTTCTTCTTGTCCTTAGGCCCAAACATACCGCTACCGAACCACGCATTCTCGCTTGATATCAGTGGCTCGCGCTCGTGTGGCGGGGTAATGAGCATTATATATGTAGGCTGGCTTGGACCGGGATGCATGAGCCACAACATTGGAATACGGCGCCACTTACCAAACTGATTCAGTGGCGCATCTGACGTCGCCTGGTCGACGAAGCTAGCAAGATCTCCATACGGCTCTGGTTTATTGAGAAGCTGACCAAAGTCCCAGCCTTCAGTCCTTTTAGCTTCGACATGGAAAACCCAGTCAGGGGCGGTGGTGCAGATGTCGCCAGCCATATCGAAGCCTTCTGCCAATACTGAGCCGCCCGACTGCGGAGTTTTACGCCATTCATACTTCTCACCATTTGGTCCAAGCCACCAGTCAGTGAATACATCGACTGCCTTATACTCATTAGCGGCACCACGCTTGCGATTGTTACGGTTGGCAGCTGATACCTCAGTGCCATTACCGTTACAGCGAGGACAGATTACTTCTTTCTCACCAGTCTGGACTTTGTCACCAACCTTATAATACTCTTCAGTGACAGATCCGTCTGCATTTGGTCTATACACTGGACCATTGCGCATCATGGCAGCGCTGAACTTCTTGAATATCGGCTGCTTGATGAATTTACTGCCATCGCACTTCCGACATGGCTGGTCGTTCTCACTGAAATCGACCTTGCAGTTTGGACATTTAATCATATCGTATAATTAAAAGGCTACCGGTGGCCCGAATGGACGCGCCCGGTAGCCTATAGTGCCGCCGTTAGTACTGGTTATTCAGGCTTAGCTACTTCTTCAGTCGGCTTAGCTAGCTCGGTAGTAGTCTGAGGCGCTCCGATACCTAGGCACTTAGCGCGTAGGGCATCCATAGTAGCCGGATCCTTGCGCAGTGCGGTACAGAAGTCCTTCTCACCATTGCCTCGTACATCCATGAACGAGAACCAACTAAATTTCTGCTCAATCATGCCAAGTGCCTTGCCAGTCTGGAAGTAGTCCTTGAGCGTATTAACGCCAGGCTCAATGACTGACCCATCCTCAAGTGTGGCAAACTCAGTATAGACATCGAACTGGATTGGCTCTACTGGCTTAGCTGCTGTCTTATTCTTCTTAATGAAGAGCTTGACCGACACACCAACTATCTTCTCCTCAGCCTTGCCGTGCGGCATGATTACCTTGGCCTTCATGTCTTCGACCTTGGTCATCATGAAGTTATAGGACGCATAGAACTCTAGCGCCTTACCACCAGTGGAACCGTCCTTAGGCCCGAACATAGCCATGGGGTTGGAGCGCATCTGGTTAGTGAACCACACGATAGTACGCTGGCTGGCAGATAGGTAAGATGTGACTTTCTGTAGTTCCTCTGAGAATAGGCGAGCCTGGGTTGCCTGCTGGCCCTCTCCGAACGATAGGCTGAGCTTCTGGCTCGGCACAAGAGCAGCACCAGAGTCCACAATAATGAAGTGAACGCCCTGTGCAACCAAGACTCGTAGGACTTCGAAGAAGTCCTCACCTGCCATAACGCGCTCAGGAGTCGAGCGTACATAAATCAGCTGTGTAACATCAAGTCCGCAAGCTGTAGCAAACTTCGGTGAGAACGTACCCTCAGCGTCCAGAAATGCTACTAGACCGCCTGCACGCTGAATCGCACCACCCACCATCATAGCGGTTAGCGTCTTGCCGGTACCAGCTTCACCAAAGCAATTGACAATTCGTCCGCCAAGTAGGCCGTTAACGCCAAGGGCACGATCAAGAGACAGTATCCCAGTACTATATATTTCTGCATCGGACTCTCCAGGGTTTACAGATGCGACACCCGGTGCGTCCTTAAAGGCAACCTGGACAGCGCCAAGTATCTGATTAAGTGCGGCCTTGTCGTGCGTATCAACCATCTTGAGTCGCACAGGCTCACGCTTATTCTTCTTAGCTTTATCCTTGCCTTTAGGTGACGACTCTTCTACGACATCGTCATTATCGTCTGCCATAAAGTATTCTCCAAACACTTGGGGCCCACCCGGTTAAAGGTGGGCCCCATTCAGTATTATTAGTTATTCTGCAGATTACCCGGGATAACGCCACCGGTCTTGGTTAGTAGGGCTAGCTTAAGCTTATTGAGTGTATTAAGGTCCCACTCAGTATAATCAAACTTATTTGCGCCCGACACCTGCCGTAGGAACGGGATCAGGTGACTACCCATACCAGCGCCCTTAAACTCAGTGATGTTGGCGATGATCTCGCGACACTCCTTGACTAGCACGGCACGCTCATCAACAGCTGCTGTTATATTGGCAGCTGCAGGTGATGTTGGTGGTGGGGCAGCTGGGGCTGCCGCAACTGCAGCAGGCATCTCAGGCTTAGCATCAACAACTGCATTGATGAGAGCCTTGATATGATCAGGCTGAGTAGAGCGGAAGAACTTAAGATAGCTAAGGTCTGCCACTGCGATATCGCCAAGACGCTTGCCCTGATACTTGCCAGACTCTAGTATGTAATCGGCAGGAGCGCCGGTAAACTGACTAGAAGGGGATGTCACAGTGCTGACAGGCTGGGACACCACAGGGGCGGTCTGTGCCGGAACAGAGGTAGTAACCTGCACATTCGTCGATGCAGCCTGGCTTAGGACTGCAGGGCTGGATGTCGCCGGTACAGGCGTACCAGGTAGGTTGGTAGTCGTCTGCACCGGCACCTGAGGGTTTATGTCTTTGAACCCCGGCACTACGGCGGGAGCGCTAGGCGCTGCCGCCACGTGTGCTAAAGGGACGGTGGGTGCACCTCCAACGGGCACCGTTACACCGACCTGAGCGTAAAGCTGACGCTTCTGATCGTCATTCAGAATACCCCACATCGCCTCATATCCAGGCAGTGGAGGGATCACTACAGCGCCAGCCGCCGTCACAACTGTTGGCTGCTGCTGAACCATCGTATTGGGCATCTGGGCAGTCGTCGTGACCTGCGGTGCGGCCGGAAGCGGCAGAGCTAGTGGTGGCATCGCATTAGTCTGGTTCGGCACACTAAACGGTGACGCAGGCGGTAGAGCATTCTGTTGCGGTGCGCCAGCCAGCGCTGGGTTCGAGCGCGCACGAGCCTCAAGAAGGTTCTTGGTGGCTTCCTCGACAGTCAGAACGTTCATCTTGGCGAATAGCTTGGCATCATCAAGTGGAGTATAATTCTTCATCGCCTCAGCAACGCACTGCTTCTTCTGCTCGTCGGTGATCTCAGCAGCAGTAAACTGCGAGCTATCCATACGTTGAGACTTATACTCAACGTTCATCTTGTTCTGGCCCTTCTGCTCCTTCCAGACGGACCAATCACAATCCATGATATTGTGACCCTGAGTGTCCCAGGCATCCATGTTCTCAAACAGCTGGTTGCCGCCACGCATCATCTTAATGGCGTTATCAGCATACGACCAAACTGGGAGTAGATATACAGGCTTCTTAGGGAAGTCGACACGCTGACCCCTGCGGTTGGTCTGGGCCTTGGCCTCAAGCTGATTCCAACCTGGATCGATGCGGTTATCGAGGCGGCAACCAGTACCACTACGGTCGGTTGCAGTGCAGACCTCAAAATGGTATCCGCGAAGGAAGATCTTCTCAACCTTGCCGTTTATCTGGGCTGCAGACTCGATGGAATTGATGTTGTGGCCCCAAATGGGGATTGGGGCGGAGGCCAGAGGGCGGACCAGCTTGGCCTTGTCGGTGATCTCTAGAAATATGGTGGGTGCGCCACCAGCGTTAAGAAATGCCATGATTATTTATTCTCCGATGATTGTAGAAGTGCTACTTTTTGTTGCGCGAATGAAAGCTCAGTTGCTAGACGTTCTAAAGTGCCTTTACCGATATTGAAATTATGCCCGCAGGCAATGTGATTTGCCCACTCTAACAGCATGCGATCAATGAACTCGACAGTGGCCCAAAAGTTTATTTCTGGATTAATAGATATATTGAGTAAAGGATATTCGAATGTGATATTTTCAAAATCAGCGATTTTTAGTAAGCGGCGTACAGAACCACCTGTTGCTTGTACTTCATTAGTATGATTTATAACCATCTTGCGCCTACTTAGCGGACCGCCGGATCTGAATAGTCACACCGACGTTCCTAATCAACATATAATATTAAGTTCACTGTACGTTCTGGTTACCGAATGTCATACTACTATTATGGCCTTCATATGACAGCTGATTTGCAGTGACGGCCATATATTGTATGCTGCCATCTGGGTTAAATATGGTAACACGCCATATACCACATTGCCTAGTCGAAGTCGTTGTCTGGATACTCTTCTTCGAGATGCTCTTCCGGCTCATGTGACCCCATTAGACCTAAACTAACATCGCATTCGTCACAGATATGATGTTCACAACCATGACAATACTGATCGTCATTAGTCTCACGACTGCAGAAATAGCACTTACTTGGCATTAGTAGACTCCTGCCTCTTGACGTGGTCGTGCATTGCCATCATGGCGTTTGCGAACCATCCAAGCATCCACCCCTCGTCAGGTGCTGGACGATCGGGATAAACCTTCGACCACTTTTCAATAAATAGCTTTGCCCACGCAGCAGCATCAGGGTTGTCATGGATTGATATATCATAGTCAGGCTTATCATCGCTAGGCTTTGACATTAGATTTACCATCTCGCGCTTTACGTCGGCGGGCACAACATATGTGTCACATTCTCTGGTGCATCGCGCCATATGCTTGCAGAAGTCGCAAGTGTCAATATTCCACTCTTTATGACGGGCGATGCAGCCGCCAGCTAGAGCCCCGTCATGATGGCATGCTGTGCAGATGGAATATGTCATATGTCAATCACTCTCACGACGACGCCAGCCTCACGATACTGCTCGCGAGCTAGCCTAAAGTCTTCCTCCCAACGCTCATTGGTGGCGTTGGGATGAACAACCTCAGTGATACCGGCCTGAATCACAAGCGACGCACATACTGAGCAAGTCAGCCATGGCCAACAGTATAGAATACAGTTACTTAGATTCTGGCGAGCGAATATAATAGCATTGCGCTCACAATGTACAATCATCTTATACTTAATTTCGCGGTTATTAAGGCGCTCAGCAGTATCATTAACGCCGCGAGCAAACCCATTATAACCAACTGATACAATACGACGGTTACGATCTGCTATAACGGCACCGGTCTGCGTGGATGGATCCTTAGACCACTGGGCTACAAACTTGGCAAGCTCAATATACCGTTTATCCCACTTACCAGGTAGGTTTCTACCGATCTTTTCCACATACTCAAGTGTGTCTACGTCTTCCATATCCTTAGCTAATTTGGTGTCCATTATATCATTACCTTACATTCTGAGCACCACCAGCGCCCAGGCGACGTCTTAACCGGAATGGTCTGATGCCCACACCGTGGACATAATGGCCCGCTGGGTCAACAATTATCTACCGTTAACCTCAGCGGGCTCACTATTAATCCTCTACTCTTTCCCAATCCCACTCTAGACGATTGTTTACAATTTCTTCATGGACAATTTCCTCTATCTCCCTATCGGAATAGTGGTCATTGCCATCGTCGTCATCGATCGTGATGGTAAACCAATGTGGCTGTGGCCTATATATACCATCTTTTATATTGGCCCAAAATCTAATCTTCATATTAGCGGATGATGGTCTGGTGATTATCGGGACCAGTGCTTAGATACTTGAAGTGTACACCAAGCTTGCTCTCTAGTGACTCAATCCAATCACGCGCCTGTAGTGACAGATCCTCCCAGCGGGACTTGCCGAAATCAGTGTAATTGAGATAGTCGACGAATGAAAGCATCATCTCGTCAGGGCGATTCAGCATGACAGCACGCTTGAAGTCGTACTCGCTGAATAGGAAGACACGACGGCGGCGCTTAGTGGCGGTCGTGATCTCGCACAGAAGCTCCTTGCCATTATCAGCGAGCCACTTATTGAGGTCCTCGTCCGACATATCGGCCGGTAGGTCATAGTAGTGGCGGGTAACATCCTCCCACGAGACCTCAGGCGCACCGAATGGACCTGAGTTGCCGAATACGCGGATTGGGAAGGTACGGGTTACGCCATATACCTTCTCCACGACCGTTGGTGCAAGACCAGCTTCCATGACCCAGTTGGATGCATTGGTATCGCGCGACGTCGTCTTAGGCCAGTATCCGTGATGGACCGAAAGTATAGAACCCTGCGTGCCTTCAAGCAAAATCTTCTTGCCCTCATCATTCGAGCGATTGAGGTACTCTACGGTATCGCATAGGTACGGCTTAAACGCCTCAACTTCCGCAGCCGTCTTAGCTCTCGGAACCTTATTACCCTTGTTGTCACGTAGTAGGCCAGCGTGAACGCCATCAGGGTCAATACGGGCAAGCTTGCGGATAAGATTGTAGCCAGAACCATGGGTAGTTGAACCTAGTGCCTTATGTAGCGACGCCTCAGGATATAGGTTGCAGCCCTCACAGGTCTTTGCTACCTTAGCAGCACCGTTAGGTGCCTTAACACCTTCGTGAAACTCACACGTGGTTGGCGCAAACCACTGTGGACCGCAAACATCAGCCCAGCCGTTCTCTGCAAATACATCAATAGGCTCAATTACTGTAGCGTGCGGGTCGATACGGAGGCGCGGGGTCTTGCCGTCAGGCATGAAGAACTGATTGTTGTCCTTGAGCCAGCCAATCTCACGCTCCATAATCTTCTCATCTAGCTGAGCGCCAGGGCCCATCACGAGAGCAGAATTAGGGCTCTGTAGAGCCCCACATGGAATCAAATGCCATGGATATCCCTTGCCATTATGATAGGTCGTATGGGCCGCATTGATAGAGCCAGTACGAACCATAATATCAAATGTAGGCGCTAGGTGCGCAATTAGCTTGCCCTTAGCCTCAGACCCGCCAGCCATTCCGACTAGTACTGATACATTCTTATTCATTTAGTCCTCTTTGCTTATTACGTCTGCTAGCACGTCGATGTCTATCAGACTTAAGAATCTTCCAACGACTTTGTTCTTATCAAGAACTACCACAGTTGGTAGTGCCACGATGCGGTGCTTAGAAACTAGAGCCAAGTCGTCCATCGACGACGAGAAAAAGTTGACGGCCATACTATTTGCCCCTGTTTTCACCTTAACGTCCTCGGCGTACTGCTTTGCCGCGTCACGATTGGTGTTGTCAGGATCAAAGAATAGTATGACCGTCTTGCTCATCAATGATACTATAGTAGTGATTAAGTGCTGCGTTTACTACTAGCAGCGGCTATAACCGCACGATGTACACGATAAGCAGCCACCACCGTGATCAAGCGCCGAACTACCACACGATGGACAAGCACCAGCATGCTTGTCCATGCTATTATATCCAGGTATAGCATAATTATTTGAGACTACAACTGGAATAGGTGTGGCTGTTGTAGTTTCTACCTTAGCAATATCTTGTACTTGTATATTCTTAACACTATCAACAGCATGCTCGGCTAGCGCCTTAGATAAGGCGTCGGCACACGATGTAACTACTGGTGGCTTGGTGTCTGGCTGACGGAATGGTGAGTCACGATATGTTACAGGCAGATGGCATGAAATACCAGACAACTGCTTCTGGATGTCGGTGACATCAACGCCTGAACGTGCTGCTAGTGACGTGACACGGCATAGGGCCTCCCACCAAGCAGCTGCACACCCACCGCTCTTACCGAGGCGACCCATAATATCCTCTACCTTACCATCATCTCCATTACCAATAAAGATGAAGGCGTTACCACAGCCAGTTGGGATCTTACGGGCAGAACCGTTAGTGACGCGGGAACGCGTCTTTGTCGGCATTGGCACATCTGGCTCTTCAGCTACGACAGGCTTTGGTCTAATACGCTCCACACCGATTGAGGCCAAGTCTTCATCAGATAGCTCAAGGAACATCTTCTTGAGATCTAGCTCAGTCATTACATCGTTGAGCGTTGGCTTCTTGGTCTCTACCTTGGTCTCTTCCTTCTTGACTGTTAGGGCCTGACCATACTTGCTACCATCACGATAGACTGTAATACCCTTGCAACCATCTACCCATGCCTGAATATACGCATCGCGCACATTTAGTACGGTGGCGCTGTTGTGCATATTAATAGTCTTCGACACGGCTGAATCGATATGCTCCTGCCATGCTGCCTGAATCGCAATATGCTGACGCCATGAAATGTCGTTGGCCTGTGCCCATAGGTCCTGTTCATTGGTTGAAACTAGTGGGCAACCTGCGATGGTACCATTCTTGGCCACATATTCGATGATGGCCTGCTTATTAAGCGGATGTGTGCGGTCAAGCCACAAATCAAACTCTGGATGGACTTCATACATCTCCATCCCAGCCTGCTGACGGATGATGACTAGGCCAAATACTGGCTCAATCGCGGTAGATGCACCTAAGATAATACCAGTTGTGCCGGTAGGAGCAATCGTAGTAGTGCAAGCATTGCGCTTACCACCTGGGAACTTCTTCGCAATTGCAGAACCATTGAAGTTACCGAACGATCCACGTGTCTTAGCTAATGAAACCGACGCACTATCAGCCTCGCGCCTAATATATGATGCAAGTTCGCTTGCTATGGTGATAGCCTGAGTAGAGCTATATGCAACACCAAGCCTAATAAGTAAGTCTGCGAACCCCATTACACCAAGACCAATCTTACGATTGCCCTGACGATGCATTCGTTCAATCTGTGGGATTGGGTACCAGTTCACCTCAACTACATCATCAAGAAACCGTACACCGTAGTAGATATCTTCCTGCAGCAGTGTCCAATTAATATGGTCGTCCCAATTAACACTTGGGCCTGAGCGATAATACTTCGATAGGTTCAAGTGACCTAAAGTGCACGCCTCGTATGGTAATAGAGGCTGTTCACCACACGGATTGGTAGCTTCATACTTGCCAACTTGTGGTGTGGGATTGTCGCGGTTTGCACGGTCTATAAAGAATAGACCTGGGTCACCGCCAGCCCATGCATTGTTTACAATCCTATTAAATAGTTCGAATGCATCAACTGTCTTGACGATCCTACCGTCCTTAGGGTCCTTAAGATGCCAATCACTAGCTTTAGTCTGCCCCGTAATAATCTTCATGAAGGCATCAGTCATGCCTACTGAGATATTGAACTGCGTGATTGGGCTATTGGGGTCCTTCTTAAGATCAATAAACTCCTCAACATCAGCGTGATCAATTGGAATGATCCACATGTTCGCACCCTTGCGAGCCGAACCCTGTAGAAGAACACGCTTACTGGAGAAGTTATATAACTCAATGAACGGGATATTGCCGTCTGATGTCTTGCCAGTCTTACCGACAGCAGAGCCCTTTGAGCGAAGGCGACCACCGGAGAAGCCAGTACCGCCACCTGACGCCTGGATACGAGCCGTCAGCTTGAGAGTATCATAAATCGACTCAATCGAATCGTCGATAGGCAATACGAAACATGCTGCTAACTGGCCGTCTGGCTTACCAGCATTATTAAGTGTTGGGCTGTTGGGGATAAATCTACCATCAGCCATCATATCATAGAATATTGTTGATATATCTTTAGCGTCTTGTTCAGTGCCCCAAACCTGTTCTGCCTTGGCCACATTATCGGCCACTCTTTTAACTAACTGTGCTGGTGTTTCGGTAGTGCCATCAGGTAGCGGCCACAAATACTTCTGCTTAGTCAGTACTTTAATTCCATTAGGCGAGAACTTTGGCTCCAACATTATGCCTCCAAAGACACATATGCATCACCCACGTCGTGGGTGTACTAATTTTGAATTAGATATTGTATTGGGCTGTTAGGCAGACCTGCAGCCCATAATTGTAGCGCTAGCGCGCTTAACCAGCAATAGCCGACTAACTCGTACGTGTAATCGTACCGGTATCGGTGTCTATCTTATCACTACTACCAAGTTTATATTTCTTGGCCAGCGTGGTCGCTAGTTTTATGTGCTGCTGACGTGCATCATCAACAGCATATTTGGCAATATCAAGATTGAGCATCGCGTTTTCTAACTTAAGCTCGTCATTCTTGATAAGCAGGATGTCATAATCTGAGATTCTGTTTGGTAGGTCGTCTGGTTCCATTCAGGCTAAAATACCGCATCACCCGACTGCAATAAACCAGATATAGGTCGGGCTGGGCCATTAAGACCCAGCCCGAATCCTGTC
>ERZ724505.1014-NODE-1014-length-16118-cov-75.941356_pt1 | contig 16118 bp, 21 predicted proteins | sample MGYA00376038_ERZ724505 | MGnify/ENA primary metagenome ERZ724505 (study PRJEB28724, sample SAMN07190884) | wastewater metagenome | isolation source: effluent of sewage treatment plant in Hong Hong | place: Hong Kong | collected 2016-03-17 ... | reverse complement strand
GATGTTCGATTTTTACAAAGTAAAGAACGCGATTCCCACAAAGGGACAGGCTCAAATCATGCTCAAGGTTTTGCGGGACCGACTTGACAATCAGATAGACGAAGCGGCAAAAGCAAACTCATAGTCCAACTTACCTCCCTCCCCATGATCACCCTCTCCGACCACCAGCACCTCCGCTCCCAGATCCACGAAGCTCTGAAGACAATGCCACGCGTCACTTTCGCCCAAAAGGCCAACGTCCAGTACAGCAAATTGGATCAGTTCCTCGACGGACAGTCCGTCAGCGACCCGACGTTCCGCAAGCTGCGCGCAGCCCTGCCGCAAGCGGAACAACTCACCTTCGACGAAGGGGGAGTAGCGGAAGACCTTCAGCGACTGGTCCAGCTCAAGGAGAAGAACCTGCACAACCTCCTCAAGACGCAGCGGTTGGAGCTGGAGGTGTTGGAAAGCGAGCTGAGAGTGCTCAGGAAGGCAGTCAGAAACGCCCAAAACAAAGCGTCGCGATACGCGCGAAGCATCAGCGACTCAGCCCTTTCGGACGTGAGTTCGATGCCCTGAAAGCGAGTGATCCGTTCGCTCTCCTGCGACGCGAACGCCGGAAGAGTCGATACGGCCAAGGCGATCGCCTCGGAAAATCGCTGTTCTCCGAATCTCGTATGCTTGCGCTTGACAAGAAGTTCGGAATGAAAGCTGAGATTGTCGCAGACGAAAACCCTGTTCCCTGCGCAAAAGCCCAGAGGGAACGTTTGTTCGACAAGGTTCACCTCAGTGGTTGGAACGATAATGGCGGAAACGACGCGGCTTCCTGCGAAGGAGGCCGTAAAAGGCCCGTTTGCTGATCCTGTGCGGCGGCATGATGTCCTCTGGTGTCAATGAGAATATAACCAACCGTTGTGGCTGATCAGCTCACAGTGTACACCCGCTGCCCTCCGAAGACGGGGAGGAGAGCTACGCATTCCTGTCTGGCCCGCCATTCCCGACTGTCTCAAGAGGGAGAGAAGTTGACGCGCCCGTCCCCTTGAACGTGTGTGGGCGATGTTTCGCACCATCGACGACGTGAGAGGGGTATCCCCGAAGGGAACACCATGGTTGAATTCAGGATTTGAGCCGATGATCGTAGTTGAATACGGCGACGAGATAGGAGAGGACGATATGACCGACGATCGACCAGCTCATCGGCTGATTCGTCTTGACGGATACCAGAAACGTAGCGATAGAACAGAAAGCGGCTGTCAACACGATCGTGAACGCGCGGATGATGAACCGACGCGTGCCGGTATCGGGCGAAACGTTGAAATCAGTCTTGAGCCATTGCGCCCAGTGGCTGGCGTAGAACCCGGAGAGAACGGGAATCGCGTACGTCGTGATCCAGTCGTAGACCTGGGCGAGTGTGTACGAGTGTCCTAAAAAATCAACGGTTTCCATTGGGTGGTTGGGAAAGGGATTTTCGGTAGGAATCGAGTCGCTTCTTTAGTCTGGCCTCCACGAACGCATTGCCCGCCATGACGATCAGTCGCTCCAGTTTGCGAATCATGGCATGAGGGTCGGCGATGAACTGCCTCTGGCTCGCCTTGGGGTGGCAGCGGTCGAGCGCAAAGTGCCCGTAGTCGCCGAGCTTCAAGGTTTCGTCGGGCCGGTAGATGCCGTACTCCGCCGCGATCTCCTCAATCAGGATATAGCCGCAGTTGATCGGCAGAATATCAATTGCCAATCCATTCACATGAAGCGAATCAAGCGTCCAGGTGACTCTCGGTCCGGGGATGCCCCCGCCATTGGCACGAAAAAGGGCGATTCCCCGGTCATATGTTGACTTGTCATACACTCCCGCTTTCAGTTCATCCGCAAACACCTTCTCGGTCATTCTGTCCTGGAGAAAGAGCCGATTCTGATATGCCTGCGTGCGTCCGGCCTGACTTATGTTGAATTGCCGGTTCAGCCTGAAGCACTCGTTCATCAAATCGGTGACGATCGGCTGCACCGACGGGTCGAGCGTGAGAATCGCCTGTGCGTTCGATTCAAGGGACATTACGTTTTGATTATCCAAAATACATTAATATACGGACTCATTACATTGATGTTCGTAGAACCTGTAATGTTTGACTGAACTACCGATCCTCCTCCTCCTGCGGAAATACCCGTTTGGGAAAGTGCATGCGTATGCGGTGCTTTTTCTTGGCCTCCGGTAATTCCCAGAGCCGGTACCGTATCAACGATTCTTGAGGCGGCAATTGTGCCCATCTTGTCGTCTCCCTGCGGTATGCGCCCTCTCAGATCTGGCAGGTTGAATGTCGTTGAACCATCGCCAAGCCCGTAAGGACAGGAAACGACCGTATGAACGCCAGATTGTGAACCAGTTGTATTGACCGCCGATCCATCGGATACGCCGGTTGGAGCAGAAGCTGAAACCCTGAATGTATTCGTTGTCAATCCTGCCGAGATGACATAATAGAGCGTGTTGGCCGAAAGTCCGGTGGGCAAGGCACCTGTGGTTGTGAAGTAGATAGAATCACCCTGTAGAAGCCCGTGAGAGTTCAAGGTGAAGACCGCAGGCGAAGCGATGGTAACGGTGAAGGCTCCCAATGAAGGTGCGATGGCAGAAAAGAGGGCCGCGTATGTGCTTCGTGATACTGCCGATCCGTTGGCCAATAGATAACCTGTTGGGGCAACGCGGGTGAGCCAAGGGAGGGGAGTTCCCGTCACTATGTTCGCTGGTAGTGTTCCTGATGGTGTAAGCATTTGAAAATTCGTTCCGTCGTATTGAATCATGACGATCTGGCCTGCAATGAAATCTCCTGCCACCAATGCAGTCACACCATCCAAACGTTTTATCGCAATAGCCCCTACGCCGTTGATGTTGATTGTCACCGGACCGGTATTGGTGACAGCGACGATGAACGTAAATCGCATACCGGCCACATACGAAGCAACGGCCGGAGTGGCCGACGCCGTGATGGTATCGGTCCCCGACACCGTTCCAAGCCAGTTCGGCGAGTCGGTTTGGCCCGCCGTCAGAGCCGCCGCCTTGCGCATGATGTCCTGGAGTGTGCTTGGATTGATCGTGACGTATGTTCTCGAATCCGTCACGTTCGCATTCACGATCGAAGCGGCCGAAGCCGCGACAGCCACATGGGCGAGCTTCAGACAGTTCGCCGGAGTTGCTGGAACAGCCGGAGATCCGGACGGGGTGCCCGCCACCGCAATGATGGTGGCGATGTTGCCTGATCCGCTGTCGGGATTCTGCGAGACATCGACCTTGAGGCAGATGATGTCGATTCGTGGGTTGCTCAGATCGGCCGCAGTGATGGCCACGTTCTCGACCGCATCACTGTCGAAATAGACGTTATAGGTCTTACTCGGGGTGAGATTCGTATTAGTTATATTAACAAGTGCTCTTCCAGCGGCAACATCCACGCTCATGTTGGCCCCCGCTCCGCGCTGAGTGACAGCGAAGTTCGTCCCGATCCCCTGAATCACGCCAGGCATGAGGAAGTCACGCTCGAAGGCTTGTAGCTCGTCGTCGCGCCATGTCGGGAACTGGCCTACCGTGGAATTGGTGGTCCCGATGATTCCAGTACGTTTGGTCATATGTTAAATATAGCAGAATTATAATCCGCAATCGGTTTCATTCATATGATTCGCGCGTGCGGTGATGCGGCAATTCTGGATCGTCGCGCTGGTCGCCCGATTCTGGGCCTTGATGATGGCCTCCGACCGGTCGCGCTCCTGGCTGAAGAAGGCGGAGTGCTGCTGTCCCATCGCCTCGATTATCTCGTCTCCTTTGGCGTCCACATGATCGTTGATGATCTGCCACGGGAACGAGATGTAGCCGGTGATGCTCGCCGCGACGATGACGATCACCAGCACGGATATGATGAACGTCACGCCATATTCGTGGACGGTCCTCAAGACGGTCTTGATCGAAGAGAGGGTGAACTCGGTAAGTTGCTTGGGCATAAACCACCCCATTATAGCAGCAACTCAACCTGTTTTAATTCAGTTCTTAGGCGGTCAACTTGTGTGGCATCGAGATACGACGCTGTTACGAATACCCCAGCCTTCGACAAAGTAAGCGAGAGTCTTTCGTTTAGATTCTCGTCTACCGCCACGTCGATTCCAACAATTCTCTTTACGCTCGTTTCGCTTCTATTCTGCGTTACGATGGTCACGGTGACCAAATCACCGAGAGAGACATCATCGTATTGCAGACCAGAAATTGTTCGTGATCCGCTCGTCACGTTATACCTCAAGGAGGCTAACCTTGGGTCAATTTGGAAGTCGCTAGGGGGTGTACTTCGCTGAGATAAAAAGGCTTGCGTCATTGCGTCCAATGTAGTCTGATCCTGTGCCTCATTGAATTGCTTGCGTTCGATAAGTAGTCCATACAGCGCCTGACTCGCCGGATCTTCCTTCATGCTTGTGAGACCTCCCGATACCGAAGACACTCCGTAGACGCGGTTGGCCATCTCACGGCCCGATTCGCCAATCTGCACTGCCGCGAGATTCGTGCCGGGCTGACCGTTGAGATAGTAGGTGAGGTGGATGGAACCGCTCTTATCCGATCCGAGAGAGGGGACGTAATTCAATCGAGCATCCGTATCGACCTCATACTCGGCTCCATCAGCGGCAGCCCGTTTGCCGATGGCCGACAGTACGTCAACTGTCCCCTGCATCTGAACGCTACGAACGGTGGTCACTCCTCCCGTTCCAGCCGTGATTCCCGTTGGTGCGATTCCGTTGATGGCTGCCAACAGATCGAATATCTCCGTCGATCCTGCGCCGTTGAATAGCTCATTATTCGCTGTCTCTCGTTTCGAGAGTGCCTGAAGAAGTCCTTGAGCAACCACCTCAATCTGGTTGTCAACTTGCTTCTTGTCATCAATGTACCCCAACCATGTTTTCAGAAAAGTGCCTGATCCATCCCTCTTCTCCCTTACCAATCGTACCCGCCGTTTCACTCTCAAATTCTCGTCCGTCGCGTGGGGGTCGAACGCGTTAATGGAAAAGACCAGCGTTCCAGGCGCGTTGATCCTATGACTCCAGCGCTGAATGTTTAATCGAGATAATGTGGTCACTGGTGTGCCAAGGGAGGTGACGCCGTGGATTTCCAAATAGTAAGACATACTACATCCATGCGTTGCGCCAGCGGATTTCCAGCTGGGCGACGATCGCGTCGGGGGAAGAGTCGATGAGGGTGAATTCGTTGGCTCCGGCGTAGAGATAGATCCAGTTGCTGATCGCGGTGTTGAGATACCCGCTCGCGTCGGTGCGGACGCCCGACGAGACCTTGGTGATCGTGGACGCGGCCACGTCGATTTCGAGGGTTTCTCCCGAGAGCAGCGTCAGTCCGGTGAAATCCATCGTCTTCCCGGTGGTCACGTTCTTCACCGCCGGACTCTGCGTCGGGCCGGAGACGATGATGAGCGGGGCGGTCTGATAGATTCCCGCGTTGGTCGCGGTGAGCGTGTCGGCGGTCGTCTGGATCAAGGAGAACGGAACGGACGGCGAAACGCCCTGAATGACCGAGAAGTTCGTGCCGACAACCGTTTCGGCTCCGTTGGCGGTAGAGAGGGTTTGGGAATAGATCGTCGGATCCTTGGCGTAGAGCGTGAACCGGAAGGATCTCGCCCACTCCATGCGTTCCTTCATCCGCTTGAAAAAGGGTCCGTCGATGCACTTGGCGTAGATCTGCTTGGCGACGCCGTCCTCGTCGGTGAACTGGAGCAGCTGATACCCGTCCCTGGTCGCGTAGTCCTGATCGGCGGGCAAGGCGAGCTGTTTGCGCATCGCCTGTTCCATGGTGACTCGTACCGAGGGGCTGTCCGCATGGAGTTCCCCTTCGACCGCGATGGTGCGCGGCCCGTAGAAGGTCAGGGAATCGTCGGTTCCGTGCATGCCCTGAAGCGGGGTGTCCGATTTTCGGGTGGCCGGAGCGTTCCACAGATCGTCGGTGTTTTCGATCTTGTAGAAGTTCCTGGCCTTGGTCATGGCCGCATTGAAACTGAGTGAGCCGAGCGTGAAGGTGGGATTGGTGGCGGCGGGCATAGGCGTATTCTACATTAGAATCCTTTCCTGAGTTCCCAGCGGAGGCGTCCGGCGTCCCATCCTCGGGCCGCGTCACCGTGAGCGTTGACGGTAACACTCGTGCTGCTGCTATGGCTGTTATTCACGATCCCTCCGTTGGCGAATCGTGGGATGTGTTGGGAGTTGATTCTTTCGAGGAGTCCTCGATTGGCGCGGGTGGCCATCGCGTTGACGACGAATTCGCCGTTCGAGAGCAAGGCCGGGATGCGGTCGTCGGTCGGGCCTCCGGCGCCGTAGATCATGCCGCCGGCGGCTCTGGCCTGGACTCCGTTGATCGCTCCGCGCTCGACTCCCGTCACGGCCTGCGTGGCTCCGGCCAGCGCCTGGGCCTTGGAGACGAGTTCCGCATATTTCGCGGCCATCGCGTCGATATGCCTCTGCGTCTCGTCCTCGATCAGCTTGTAGCTGGCGAAGGTGGTGGACTCGCGGTCCTTGAGGGATTTGATCACGGCCTGCTTCTTCTGCTCCTCGGCCTGCTGCACCGCGACGAGCTTCTTGTTCTCAGCGTCGAGTTCGGCTTGCAATTCCGCGACTCTGGCGTCTGACTTCTCCTGAGCATCCTTCTTTTTCTGAGCTGCCTCGAAGTCGATGGTCTGCGATGGATTGAGCTTTGACAGGTCGGTCGCCTGCTGGATCGTGTTCGCGTCGTAGCCCTGTAATTGCGTCTGAAGTTCCCCGATTTTGTAGCTGTCGCCAGAGGATAATCCGCCACCGCCCGGATCGGCCTTCGCCCGGATGTCGTTCATCTGCCGGATGATGTCCGCCGCCTGCTTCACCTTGTCCCGGCCCGCGTCCTTATCAATGTCCGCCAATGTTTGTTTGAGATTCTTCCGCTCGTCCGCGATCTGCTGATTGATGTCTTCGATTTTTTTCTTCACGTCATCGACGGCCTTGACCTGATCCTCCCACGCCTTGGTGGCGTCGTCGATGAGATCCTTCTTGAACGCGATGCGGCGGTTGATCGTCTCAAGCTCCTTGGTTTCCTCCTTGGTGAGCACGCCGAGCTTCTGCTTCAGCTCCAGCTGATCCTTCTGGGTCTTAAAATAGTCGATGTTGGCCTTCGCCTGCTTCTCGATAGCATCGAGGATGTCCTTCTCGGCTGCCGCGATTTTCTCCTTCGCCTTGGCCAGTTCGTCGGCGGCCTTCTTGGCGTCACCTTTCGATCCGCCTCCCGCATCATGGAGTAATCGCAGCGCCTTCATCGACGGGTCTTCTGTTGGTCCGAACGGCGTTGTGTTATTTGCTGCGATGTCGGCGTTGATTCGGTCGGATACCGGCTTCATAACGAATCTGACAGCATTAGAGACGCCATTTGCCATCACCACCAGGCCTTGGATCATTGGGTCCATCGCCATGTGCTGTCCGACAACAGCGAAGAGCGATCCGATGTCGGAGATGAGCAGTTTGACGAAGACACGAGTGTTCTGTATGGCGGACGCGAGAAATCCCAGCCCTTCCGCGAGAACCGGCGTCGCATCTTTACCAATTTGCTCCTGAAGCGATTGCACCTCGCCCTGAAGCCTGCGACTCTCGTTGGCGAAGCTCTCAGCCGTGCGAGCCGCGTCGCCCTGGGCGGTCTTCGTGTGGTCGAGGATGAAGGCGTAGCGCACGAGGACTTTCTGGGCTTCATTGAGCTTGTCGTAATTGTCCTTCACACCCTTGGTGAAGAGGTACTGCTTCAGGTTTTCCTCGGTGAGCACGACGCCGAAACGACGAAGAGGCTGCACCATGCCGACGAGGCCGGACTGAAGGGCTTGAAAGGCTTCCTCATCGCTGGAGTTGACGAATGAGGCCAAGTCGATAGCGAGCTTGGCGATGGTGGTGCTCATCTCTCCCAGATTCTTCTTGGAGAGACCCACCGCGTCGAAGATGGCACCGATGTCCGCGGTGAACTGAAGCACGGCGGTGCTCGCGCGACCGACTTCCTGCGCGATGGACTTGACCTGTTTCTGCACTTGCGGGAACGTGTCGCCGAAGACGACCCTTGCCTTGGAATCGAGTTCCGTCAGGTGAGAAGTCGCTTCGATTGAACCCTTGGCGAAGTTGATGATCGCCTGTTTCACATTCTGAAGAATGCCGGTGAGCCCGTTCGCGAAGACGGTCCCGGCGACTATTTGCTTAAAAAAACCCCCGACAGCGCTACCACCTGCCTTGGCCTGAGTCTCTATCTGTTTTATACTCGATGCAGCCTTAACCGCATCCTCGTTGAATTGGCGAAACTCATTACGTGCCGCCTGCATCTCCTTGCGAAGCGCTGCTAAGTCTGCCCGTATCTCGAATCCAGCTTTGTCTATGTGGTAAGTATAGCAGGAATCGCGCTCTTGATCTTCATAGCCTCACGAACATAGTTCTGCATCGAACCAAATTCTTTGGTTAGCTCGATTTCCTTCCTCGCGAGTCGTGGGTTATCTCCCTCAAGATACGATAGCCCCTCGTCCAGTTTTGTCTCGACTAATTCCAAGAGTATGTCACAAGATATTTCTAGAGCATCTCCATACGGCTGATTTTCAGCGAAGAGGGTAGATAGAAGCGTCGTCGTGATCCTCATTGCTGGCCCAGCTCCCGTGTCCTTTCTTCCGTAGGCTTTTGAGACTCTTCCGTAGAGTTCATAGAGTTCACGGAGTCGTTGAGTGAATCCATCAGCGATTTTCTTACAAGCGAAAAAAAAAGCGGATAAAACGCTGGCTGTATGAGGTCACGATCAAGAGAGGATGGAATGTACGGCTCGGCAAAACGCATGAAAACATCGAGCAGTGAGGCTTGCCGATTGAGCTTGAACCAACCACCACTCTTGCCCGATGCCTCGATTGCTTCCTCTAAGCGCCTTAAGAGCGAAATTGTGAGAGGGACGCGGATCTCGGTCTGAATATCCCCAGCGGATAGAGGAATTTCGATAGTTCGGTAGGCATGGATCATGGGTACAGAATAGCCCAATAAAAAAGGGCGGCAAGTGCCGCCCCCCTTGTTCTGTCTATTACGAGTTGACGATAGTGTCAGTCCATGACCAGTGTGGCTCGTACGAGTACGGATCTGGCTGTGCGAGCTGCATTGTCACCTTGAGGATATTAGGGTTGGCATTGTCTTTCCCTACTTCAAGGAGTGAGTGCTCAAGATTCGAGGACGCCGTGGCCTTTGGAAGGAAGTAACGGCGGTACTTGGTGGAGTCGCTAGGATCAACTGAGTCGATGACGATGTAGCGGTCAATGAGGTTGCCTGTGTAGCTTGGATTGAGCTGTAGGCTCTTTGGCGGTGTGTAGGTATAGGTCACGACAACATCGGTATTGAGGGGAATGCCACCTCCTGAAACATGCGTGATAATCGTCATGCCAGTCGTAGCGTCCGCTGTTACCAGATAGTCTGTTGTGACGGTGTACGTCGTTGCTCCATCGAGGCTCTTGATGTTGGTGATGGTGGCGGCAGTCTTTGCTCCATTGAAGCCAGAGAGGACGGCACAATCTCCTAGAGAGCGGAAGCTGATTGCCTCCTTCTGCCCCGTTACAGCCGTTGTTCCGTCATACTTCGTTGTGTTGAATGCACCACGGAATATGAGATCGAGTATCGAGTTGTCACCTGGATGGAAAAGGTCAAACTCAAAAGAGGCTTCTGGCTCCGATGTCGTGAAGATCGTCTGGCCAGACGGTGTTTTGATTTCGGTTCGATTGATTGGATGCATTATTTTTACCGAGTCAATAACGGTTACCTCTTTGAGCTTCTTGACCGCTGAAGTCTCATCGAGAACGTAGAGCCGTCCTTTGAATTTAAGCAGATCGTTGCGATTGGACATGAATAGAAGTGGGAAATGGTAGAACTAGTATATCACAGATCCTGCAAGCCGAATGTGAGCTTCAGTGATACGGTGACGTTGTTGGTCACGGGATCTTGTCCTCTGCCGACGATGGACGGCCCAAGCAGCACGTATGAGACTGGTGAATTTGAGCCAACTGGCGAGAACGATGCGGCGCTACGGAAGATGTCGCGTGCCGACCTTGCATACGAAAACAGATTCGTCCAGTCGGTGTCTTTCCCGAAAAAGTGAAGAATAACATCGACGTTCGCCCATGCCGTGTTCTGATCCTCTGGTGACTCCACTTGCTCTATCGTCACAAAAATCGTCTCGTTTGTTGGAGACTCATTGTGGGAGGAGATTTTATATCTGTCTTGCGAGTCCTTCAGCGTGGAGAACGGCGCATTAGCAATGAGGGTGGCGCGTACGTGTGGAACAATATCAATCATTGGAGTAATTGTAGCTGCTTCTTCAATTCAGTGCGAAAGTAGGCAAGACTTCCTTCTTTGATTCTTGTAAAGATGAGTTTCTCGCGAATGCCCTTGGTTGCGATCTTTCTCCCCACGAGATACACCACCGCTAGATGCTGTCGATATGCCTTCTGGGCTGCCGTCGCCTTATGCCTTCCACTCTTCGCCAATTGCTTGAGCTGGTCGTAGGTGATATTCACGCGGGTATTCACTCCCTGCCTGCGGAGCTTCCTTCCTACCCATTGCGTGATTGCATCAAGGTTCGGCCACTTTCCAGGTTTCCTTCCAAATTCCAGCATGAATACGTACGCCAGATTCGAGCCGACAGTCAAGACATACTGCTCGTACTCCTTGCTGACCTTGAATGTTACGGAGCGTAACGCACGTCCCGTGTCATATGCTTCTTTCTCGAAGATTGACTTGACGCGAGCTTCAGAAACTAGTCCTGTGCGATGCATTGCGGTCTTCACAGCCAACTCGACTTGGGCTTCCAGCGACGTAAGGTACGCCTCGGATTTCGGCACGATGTCGGACTTGAAGACAACCATTAGGGCGTATTAATGCGTTCGAGCTTAAGATCCCAATCGTCACTGACGATCCCCTGCGTGATTTCTGCATCGGATACTGTGTACTTCTTGCTGGTGGTTACACCAGCGACGGAAATGGTAACCGTGGCCTCGTCGCCAGTCACAATTCCCTGTGCTTGGTACGCTGGAAATGTGACATAGTATTCTGGCTTTGTCGATTCCCGTATTCCATCGGCAAAGGCGCGACGATCACCGAGCTTAACGCAGAAATAGCATGGAACGGACGTACACACGACCGTTGGACTTACCTTCGTCTTCCTGTAGCCCGTGTCGCTGTCCGTCTCTGCCGATACTCTGGTAATGGTGACGCTAGCGTTATTGAACACGCGTATATCCTAGCACATCGGGGTTGGAAACGGCGAACATCCCGCCCGTCCTGCGGTAATGATCCAATTTCGAGAATGCTTCGTCTGGCCAGTACTCAAAGCCTGGATCACGCTCGATGCTACGCTTGCGCTTGGTATAGGAATGGTTGAATTTACTCTCTGATTCGATCTCCTGAGGCAAAATGCCTTTGCTTCTCTTCAGAAGAAGCGCATCGGCAATAAGTCTCGTGGCCAGTGCAACATCACGCGGTATGTAAGGCGTGCTGGTGGCGTCCGTGTCAATATCACGCGGAAAAATGAACTCTTGGTTGTAGTCGTACGGAATCCAGCCAGCACCGATATAGCGGTCGATATCCACCATCACTTCGAGGATAATGGATTCGACCGCTGGATCAGTCAGAGGCGTGACGAGAGCCGACTGCAGGGTCTGAGCACGGTAGTCGGTCGCCGACAGATAGAAGAGACTAGGATTTGGCATTGCGCTTGGGAACTTTGACATCCTCGGGTGTACCTTCCGTATAGAATTCGGTCAGCTCGCGCGCGAGCGCCACCGACTTCGGATCATCGATGGAAAACGGGACACCCTTCTTCACGGTCAGGTTCCTAAGCAGTGCTGCCGATTGTGGACCCTTGTAGGTGAAAGTGGTCATGAGATTAGGCTTTGAGGGCGGCTAAGATGTCGGACTTGCTGGATGCTCCCTTGAGATCGACTTTCTTCTCTTCGGCATATTTCTTGAGTTCGGGAACCGTCCATGTGTCGTCCGGTGTTTCGCTTTTAGCGGGCTTTGCCGGCTTTAGCTCAACGGCGTAACCTTTGTCGATTAATTGCTGCGCATCGTCTGCGTCCAGCTCAACCAGACTACCTTTCATAAGAATGGAAGGTGTTTCGCTGCGGACAGGCGGATAACAGTTTTCGATGATCTTGATTTGCATACAGTGTGTAAGAAATGTGGATAATTAGTGATTACTTGCCGACGAACGATTCCATACTATAGAAGTACATTTTTACGTCGCTGTTCGCTTTTGGAGTGCCGAGCGTGCCGCACGATCCGACATCAGTTGCACCCTTCACGAACGGAGTGGCGTAGATATAGGTTCCGGTAGCGGACTTGCTGTCGAACATCAGCGTCTTGAACGATCCGGTGCCTGCGGCTTCCTTGTACTTGATGCCGCAGTCGTAAGGGACACCCGTTTCGTTTCTCACGATGTCGAGCACCGTGAAAAGTGTGACAGAGGAGCCAGTGCGCAGGCCGCGAACAGTGGCGATTGATCCGGTAAATGCGCTTGGAGTGCGGAGAGCCTCGTACTTGGCTGTTGCTGTTGCACCGGCGCCTACCTTCACGTTGCCGCCGCTGCCCGAGAACGTGCTCGGCTCGGGGATATAGATGGCGTGCAAACCGGAGATCAGTCCACAGTTGGGATTTGATCCTGAGTCGCACACGAACTGACCCTGAGCGATAAATGAGCCGCGTGGTGCGAGAGCTTGGATTGACGCATTCACGACTGTCATACCGGCCTTCATGATCGATCGCGTGTAATACGATATCGAGGCGGCATTGGACTGGAGAGGGATCATCACCAAAAGGAGGGCGGCGACGATCGTCAGTTTATGGGAGAGTTTCATAGGATTGAGGAAATGAGAAGAGGGGCGGTTGCCCGCCCCTTCAGGATTACGTATTGAGTCCGGTGCCCGTCAGGAGATAGTGGCACTTGTCCGTGTTGAGGAAAACGGTGCCCCATTTCTGCTGGATGGTGGACTTTTCGATTTTTGAGTTCGAAAGCGAGATTTCGTCGATGATACGTGGACCTTCGAGGATGGCACCTTCACCCAAGCCCTGGTAATACGACTTGCGGGCCTGTGAGGTACAGATAAAGCGGACCACATCGTCATCACAGAGCGGATCGGCGTAGAACGGCACGAATCCAAGACCTGCGAAGTGCAATCCCTTCACGGTGTTTCCGATAACGAAATCCGCGTTTGGCGTACCTTGCAAGTTCACCTCGGCAAGGCCGGCTGTCTCGTACTTGTAGTAGACGTTGGCGCTCATGTGGAGCACCAGACCATCGCCGGGGCCGACACCGTTCTTGTAGAGCTGCTTGAGCACGCCACGGATATCGGCAAGATCTGCCGTACCGGATGAAGCGGCTGCCACCTTACTGCCGGCAAGATCAACAACGTAGTCGAATCCTGCTGTCATGGAAGAGTGTCCAGCTGATGCAGCGAGCGGTGCGCCGTACATGAGCGAACGGTTCAAATCCTTTACCATATCGCGCATGCGTTCCTTGATACGTGTCTGCTTGTCGATTCCCCACTTGCGCATCTCACGGAGATCGGCGGTGGAAAACTCAAGCATTTCGGTGAAGTCCTGAATGTAGTTCGTGGTGTATGACGTGTCTTCGTAGCGGGAAACAGCATTGATCTGATCGAAGTGTTCCGACACCGACAGAATGTAGAGTGTCTGACCGCTGTTGACCTGTGTACGGCTGCCTCCTGAAGCCTGCACAACGTCACGGATGTTACAAACACCTGAGGAGGTGTTTGCCGTGTCCAGAACGAAGCGTTGCTTCGTCGCTGGGTGGTAGAGCACATGGCCCGGGGTGACACGCGTTTTTGTGGAGCTGTCGAGAGTGATCGAGGTGTCGCCTGTCAGAATGTTGGCACCGAGCACGACCTGGCGGGAGGTGATGGAACGGCTGGCAACATCGTAGGTGAGCTGACGGATCGGCTCGCCAAATGGGATCAGATCCCAGAAGACGGAATAAGCCGCCTCTGGGATCTTCAAGAGAAGAAGAGCCAGATTCGGCTTGACTGAGTTTGCGTCATCGTAGACGCGGTATTTAGGGACGACGATGGACATAAAATGGGGGAAAAGGAGCGAATTAAGCTTCGCTCATTTCCATCAGTTCCAGATTCTCTTCAGGCGAGAGACGGTTGATGCCCTTCTTGAGCAGTTCTTCCTTGCGTGCGTTTGTGGACTTTTCGGGACGCAGGCCGCCACCAATGGGTGGTTTGGCTGAACTGATCAGGCTGAGCGCATATTTCGCCTGTTGTAAACGTTTGGAGACGGGATCGACTGAATCGAGCGGCGGACGCTTGTCTTCCGGGATCGCTTTCACGATCTCGGCGAGTTCGGCTTCCTGCTGATCCTCGAAGGCTTTGACCTTGGCCTGCAAATCGTCGGCGCGCTTGTTGGCGGCGGCGGCGGCGTCGGCATTGGCTTTGGCCTCGGCTTCACGCTGTGCGGCGAGTTCCTCGAACTTCTTGTCCTGGAGGAGCTTCTCGTCGGCGGCCTTCTTTTCCTTGGCTTCGCGGTCGGCCTTCTCCTGTCGGAACTTTTCGAGTTCGGCCTCAGCGACCTTGCGTGCGGCTTCTTCGCGTTCGGCCTTTTCACGGACCTTGTCGAAGTTGCTCTTCTTGGTCTCGTCTTCCTCGCGCTTTTTACGTTCCTCGTCCGTTTCGTTATAGACGAACGGGCCTCGGAACTGCGAGTAGAGAATGGGACTGTGATAGGAATGAGCTGGTGCCGCTTTGACGCTCGGCTTGGCGAGAGACTCTTGACCCTGAGTCGGGGAAACATCAGACATCTGACGGGAGGTTAAATAAATGAAAAGATCAATATCGTAAGATATTGAGTGATAGTATACGCGGTGTTGCAAGGAGAAGCAAAAATGCTCAACGTTTGGACCTCTTGGCATTGCGGACGATCTTATGGACGATCTTCTTCAGTTCGCCCGACTCGGTTAATACGGCGAGCGCTCGGGCCGCGATAATTTGAGCTTTTGTATCGATCTCGGTATTGAGAGCAAAGTTGGTGGTGAAACGAACTTTTTGTTCACCAAAAATGAGCGTCCCGTTATTGAGGTCGAATCCTTGCTGCTTCACCGTTGAGAGCGCGGCGGCGACCTGCTCGACAATCTGTTCGCGAAACTCGAATTTATCGTCGATCTCTGCGCGTTTGGACTTCGACAACATAAGGTCAATCTTGGCTTGATGCACTGTGCACCACGGCATTCTCAATTTGTCCCTTGCGTACCGGCAGGTTTGGCAGTCATCACACTCCTCCTGCTTTGGTTTCTCGTCATCGGGAAGATCTTCACCACATTCCATGCATCGATTCCTGCCCCATTGACCATCAATTGCGTTGTGTCGGCATTCGTTCTTCTGCTTGGGTTTCTCGAATGCTGATGATGCTGAATCTTGCCATGAAGGTAGCTTGCCGTACCAACGGGGCTCCTCCTGCTTGTCGGTGGTCTTGGGGAGCCATTCGACTCCTTCCTTCTCACAGACGGCCTTCAGGAATTCGGCGCGCTTGAGGAGACGGTTGGATTCGGAGTCGGCGTCGTAGTTCTCAAAAGAGTAACCGATCAGTTCTAAAGAATCATATGTATTAATTCCGAAAACGAATGCCCCTCCGTTAGACATAGCCTGTCCATTATCGATATATACCATCCTGCCAAGTGTTTTGAACTTCTCCCGCTCGAAGTCGGCGTAGGGTTGCCAGGTACACTCGACGCAATCCCATTCCGAGAAGAAAGTATGAATGGGATAACGGTCTCGCCATTCAATTTTTCCCAGCTTATTGGGGTGGCCTTTCTTGCAAATATACGGCTCGTAGATCATACAGTATGTTTGGATGGGATAAGTGCTTCAATCTGTTTCACAAGCTCCTTGTGCTTCGCCAGCTTCTCCGCGTGCTGGAGCATGTACTGCCTCAGCCGCTCCTCGCGCATGTACTTCGGGCTTCGTTCCACGCCGTTGATGCGCATGGCGATGCCGTTGAGTTCCTCGACGATGGAGTCGTTCTCGTCGATGAGGGGCCTGGAGTTCGGGGGATATTTGGGGGCTGCGGAGGTTATTGTTGGGGTTCAT
>ERZ724505.1013-NODE-1013-length-16145-cov-5.465320_pt1 | contig 16145 bp, 3 predicted proteins | sample MGYA00376038_ERZ724505 | MGnify/ENA primary metagenome ERZ724505 (study PRJEB28724, sample SAMN07190884) | wastewater metagenome | isolation source: effluent of sewage treatment plant in Hong Hong | place: Hong Kong | collected 2016-03-17 ... | reverse complement strand
TGCCGAGGAGCATCAGAAGCCGAACCAGGCACGGCACCCAACGTATCAGTCTCTTGAGTATCACTATTCATTTTCGGTTCCTTTCTCTTCGGTCGGGTGCGTTTGGTTGTTCAACAATTGAGCCATAGCGTTGAGGGCGGCGGTGGTGGGGTGGCGGCCTTGTTCCCAGCCTTCGACGGTGCGGGGTGAGACGCCGCAGTGGGTGGAGAGAGCCTGGGTGGAGAGGTGAAGTTTGGCGCGCAGGGCTTTGATGCCTGGGGCGGGGTCTAGGAGATGGCCAGCATCGCTGAGGAAAACGGGGATGCCGTAGCGGGAGGCGGGGTGATTGCAGGTGATTTGCATCTGCGGGAAAGGTTACGCAGGTTTGCGGATTATTCAAGGGGAAACTACGCAGATTTGCGGATTTTATGAATGACTGAGGGCAATAAAAGGCAAGATTGACGGTTTGGGGATTATTCGGTAGGCTGGAGGCACTATGAAAGATGGATACTCCGCCTTTGCCCAGATGCAGCGTTCTCGCCTGATTGACCCGCCGGATTCGTTTGTCGGGATGGGGCGAGGGCGCAAGAATGGCCATCGGCGCCGGACGGCTGGGTATTCGCGTGTTCGCCAAGGCGGAGCCACGGAAGCGAGGGCGCGGGCGGAGGCCCGGAAACAAGCCGCGATGCCGTCCCAGCTTGATGCCTGGTATGCGGACAATGCGGGTCGGCCAGGGGTGGGGCAGCCGATGGATTTGCCAACGGGGCCAGCGGTATCGTCTCGGCCAGGACGCAAGCCACGAGCAGCGATGCCACCGGCCCCGCCGAAGCCGATCCCGCTGGCGTTTGCGGAGATGAAGGATGATGCGCCATCGCGTCGCCGAAGCCGACTTCGAGCCTAACCACTATGTCCACACCGACTCCCGCCCCTGCGATTTCCCCACCGGCTGCGGCTGCTGGGGGTGCGTTTGCGCAGATGAAGTGGGTGCGGCCAAGGGTAAAAAGCGAGAAGCGAAAAGGAAAAAATCGAAAGGATAAAGTTCTGCGATGAGTGATACCTTTGAAAATTTGCGCTTTTTGCGGCGGGAACCCCTGAATATTGCCGATCCAACGGCAGGGAAAGGGCTGAAGTTTCGTGGCGATAATTTGACGGCGGAGCAACGTCAGAAATACCGCCGCGCGTTAGATTGGAGCCACCAGGAAAGTGCGGCATACGAGGGTAATCGCATCGCTAGAGGCAAGGCTGTCGAGACCGAGGAAAGGCTGGGTTTGGAGGATTTTACACCCTATGAAAGAGCAAATGCGGGTCCGCAGGGAGTATCCGCCGAAATCAGTGCAGGGGTGAAAAAGGGGATGACACGTTTAGGGCAAACGGCGGCTGGAATTGCTGCAATGCTACCTGGGAAATATGGGGAGGAGGCAGAACAACGGCGGCGAATGTATCAGCAACGAGGGGAAATCCTGGACAGATATTTGCAAAAGTCCGCGGCTAAAACTGGCGGTGGAGCAGGGAAAGGGGTGAGTCGATCCATTGAGTTTCTGAGTGATCTCGTGAATCCGGCGACAAAAAGCAAAAAAGCTATGGGTGCCTGGCATTTGCTCCGGGGGTATGCCCCAGAAAAGTCAGTGAGCGATGCAATTATTTCATTGGGCTCAAATGTAGCAGGGGAAAAAATTGAGGACCTGACTCAGAGCGGGAACATGACTGGCAATGTCATCGGTGGGTTGCTGGAAAATGGTTTGCAGTGGGTCAAGAATCAGTTTCGCCCAGTTGAGCCTGCTCCCCCTCCCCCGTCGGTCCCCAAACAAAAGCCCTCTGCCAACCCGATGCAGGTTCCGGCCAAAAGTTCCGCCGTATTTGCAGAGTTAAGAACAACAAAGCCGAAAATGCAACGGTTTGTTGAGGCAGGCCTAGGCCAGCGAAAACGCAAAAACGAGATGGACCCGTTCCGAATTACTGCGCGCTGATACGACACTGAACACCTTTTACTTTTCCTTCCCTGACCATGGCCAATCCTTTCGACGCCCTCAAATACCGCCCTGCGCCTGCTAGTCCATCACCCTTCAGCGGAGGGGTGCCGGGGGCGGGGATGCGGTTCACGAGTGCACCGAAGCCAGTGGCCCCGGCCAAGGGGTTTGGGCAGGGGCAAAATGTGTTTGGGGGCAAGGCGGCGGGTGGGGTGCCGGATCGGCGTGATGTGGCGGATGCGGGGGAGATTAAGCGTTGGATCACGCTGCCGAATGGGCAGGTGATTCCAATTAAGACGCCCTCGGGGAGTCAGCACCTGCTGCGGACCAAAGGAAGCAGCTTCTTTTTTGATCCCAAGGACAATCACCCCTACAAACTGGATGCTCGCAGCCCGAGCGGGATCAAAAGCGCGTTTGAAGATGTCGAGGCCATGCCCGATGGGGCGGGTCGGTTGGTGAAGAAGGTGGCGGGTCAGACGCTGGACGTCGGCGAGGATGCGGCGTTTGTGGCCAAGCAGGCCGCGGCGACGGCCAAGGGGCTGGCTGCCGAGGAAAAGAAGGCGGCGGAGGCGGCGAAGAAGGCCGAGAGTGAGGCCAAGAAAGCCGAGGCTGCGGGATTGCGCACGGCCAAGGCGGAGGCGCTGGTGACGATCGGCAGTGCCAAGGAAATTTTGGCCGAGAACGAACGGCAGTTGCATCTGGAAAGCACGAGCAGCGCCAAACGGGCGCGGATGATTGCTGAGGATCTACGGTCGGACGGGTATCGGCTGGACATCGTGGACCGGGCGCTTGAGGAGGCCAGCGATCCCCAGATTATTGAGAACCTGAAGAAGGAGCGTGAAGGCTTGACGGCGCTGATGGAGGGCAAACGCAAGCAGCAAGAGACGTTCGAGCTCGATGCGCAGCGCGCGGCCCTGCGCGAGGAGGAATATCTACGTGGGCAGATCGGGCTGGAATCGGAACTGAACCGCAAAAAACTGGCGGTGGCGACGATGACCAACACGGGTCGCTTGCCGAGCGTGGAGAGCACGACGGGGATCAATGCCCCGGTGGCGACTACGGCCCCTGCCCCGACTGCAAAGCCCGAGGTGCCGCTAGGACAGGCGGCGCTGGATGCGGGTGAGGATGTATCTGCGGTGGTGCGAAGCATTTATGCCCAGCAGGATAGCCAAGTGGAGGCGTATCGGCAGTGGCGCGACTCGGTGAAGCTGGATGGCGTGATGATTGACCGGGCGAACTCGCCCGATGGTGCGTTTTGGGATGGCAAGCGCTGGCTGGACGTGGTGCCTGGCATGAAGCTGGACACGGCCAAGGAGGTGCGTGCCGTGGTGCTGCCGAAGGTGGAGGGCATGACACTGGCGGGGGATGAGGTGAAGGTGGGCGAGTCGCGCATTGGCGAGGTATGGCGCGATGAGGCCGGCGTGCCGAGTCTGCTGATGGCGCGCAATGCGCCGGGGGTGCGGTCATCGCCAAGTCTGCGGTCGGGCAATCCGTATGACGGGGTGCCGGAGTATGCTGAGGTATCTCCGCAATTCATCGACGGCCTGCAGCGTGAAGGAGCCTTTGCCCAGACAGGAGAGGCCATTCCAGCGGAGATGACTCGCAAAGCCCAAGAGCAATGGGCGGCGCAGCGTTGGGACGATGGGCAGGTGAATGGATTGCTGACGGAATGGCGGAGCGGGAATGACCGGGATCGGGCGGAGATCGTGAAGCGCTTGCAGCCCGAGGCGGCGTTTGCTGAGCCGAATAATCCGCAATCCTGGCGGCTGGACACTCGCAAACTCTACCTGGGCGGGCAGATTTCGCTGCAACAGGCGCGGCTTTTGGAGCGCGAGTTTTACGGGGTTCAACCGGGTATCAAGCCACTGGGCAAGGCCTGGGAGGAATTCAAGAGCGGGGAGAGCGAAACGGCACAGCGATTGGCTGGCGTGGTGGGCAACAAGCTATCGAGTCGCCGTCAAATCGTGGGAGCGCTGGAACAGGCATCGAGTGCGTTCTTGGCCGACTACTACAAAGCCAACGGGCATCGGGCGGATTTTGATCTGGCGGAATATAATCAGTTACGTGAATCCCTGGCCGCCGGCGAAGCGGGCAGTGCGTGGTGGACGGCCCAGGTGGACAATGCGCTACAAAATGCTGTGGGCAGTAGCGCGGGGATGCTGGTGGGAGTGGGAAAATTCTTTGGCACGCTGCCGCAAGCGATGGGAGGTCCTAAGGTGGGGATGACGCCCGAGGAATACGGGCTGGTGAGCGATGCCACGCTCTACACCGGGGCAGCGATGCGGCGGAATCTGGCGGATCGCGGACTTTTCACGCCATCGACCTGGTGGGAGGGTAAGGAGGGCAAGGCGGTGACTCAATCGATTGACCTGCTGTTTGCAAAGATCGACAACGAAAGCCTGACCGAGACGGATTTTGATGACCTGGCCAAGGAGATTGCGCGATCGAGCATTCAGCAGAGTCAACGACTGGGCACCCCGGACGAGATGCAGACGACGCCGGAGGGCTGGGAATTGGCTCGTGAGGACCTGCTGAACTACTACGACCCAAGCAGTCCGCAGAGTCCGCTGGCAGGGCTACTGATGGCGTATCAGGCGACTCGTGATCCAGCGATTCGGGCACAGTTTGAGCAGATGGTGCGGAGCAGTCCCGATGAAATGGAGTTTCAGGAGCGGACAGCGGCCTATGCCAGTGCTGAGGGGACGATTTCCGAAAATGATTTTGCGGGGCCCCTGCGGCTGGGATTTCGCGGGGGACAGGTGGCACCGATTCAGGAATCCATCGTGGAGATCCTGAGCGACATCACCACCGCCGGCATGGGCAAGGCCCTGGCAACGGGGGTTCGTGGGGCGAAGAAGGTGCAGGAAGCAGGCAAGGCGATGAACATTGCCCAACGGGCCGCGTTGGGGCTGAGTCGCATGGGAGAAAGGTTTGTGCAGATGGGCCTGCGCGAGGGCAAGCCGCTGCAGAATCTGCTGGTGCAGGGAGCCAAGCAGGCCGTCACCAGTGGTATTACTGAAGGGGCAGAGGAATTTGTGGGAGCATGGGGACAGACCGGGGCGACGCTGAAGGACGCCTTTGTGCAGGGGCTACAAGGTGCGATTGGGGGCCTGGGGCTGGCTCCGATCATGGGCGGCGCTGGCGTGGCCGTGGATGCCTTCCAGCAGATGCGGACACAGCGGGCCGAAATGAAGGGCTATGCGGACTTTGCCGCGCAGTGGACCAAGGATCACCCCGATGATCCGATTGATGCTGCGGGCGTGAAGCAGATGGCGGGCTACATGCCGCCCGTGTTTCGCGCGGAGAATGCGGCCGCGATGAAGGCTGCGGCGGAGCAGATGGAACAAGCGCTGGTTGCTGCCCAGCAAGCCGCCAAGGATGGTCCGCCATCGCCCGAGGTGATGGCACCGATTGAGGAAGCCCACGCGGCAGCCCTGGACACCCTGAAGGGCCACGCGGCAGAATTGCGCCTGCGCACGGTGGCGGCCAAGGAAGCGATGCAGGAGATCAACGGCATCGCGGATCCGACGCATCGCGCCTTTGCCGATGCCGCGCTGAAGGCTCGCATGGGCCAAAAGCTGGCACCTCGCGAAGTGTCGGCCCTGCTGAATAGCGTGGATGAGACTGGGCAGGCATTGGCGGAAGAGACGGAGGGCGGGTGGAGATTCACTGAAGCGGGCTTGAATGCGCTGGCGGAATCGGCCCCGATGACTCGGGAATCGTTCTTTCCTGCTGAGGAAAATGAGGTTACGCCATCACCGGAGCGAATGGAGGCGAATGGAACACCTGTTTCCACGAATGGGACGAATCAAACCACGAATGGGAATACACCGATTTCGGGGCAAGGTCAGGCGGAGGTTTCGGGAGTTCCTGTGCCTGTGCCGACCCCGGACGGGGCCGTTGGCGATGAGAGCTCGCCAGCGGCCCCAACCCCTGCCCCAAGCCCAGCAACGACTGCGCCCGCCCCTGCCCCGACTGAGGAAGGGACAATGCACTATGTGCCGGTGAAGATCACCCTGCCCGGTGGGGCGGTGAAGACGATGGATCTAGAGCAAATGGCCACGAGTCCGGAGGAGGCCGCGCAACGAGTGGCGCAATCGCCCGTGATGCAGGCTTATCAACGACGTGGAGCCACCGTGGAGGTGGGCAATACGGCCCCTGCTGCCAGCCCTGCAGCCACGGAAACGAGAACGGAAACGAGCCCTCAATCACCGGCGCCGCAACCTGCGGCCAATGCCCGTAATTTGCCGCAATCTGCCGCAAAGGGCGTGGAAACGAATACGGAAACGGCCCTGCCGGAAACGGATCTGGGCCGCGAAGAACCCGGGGCGGCGATCGCGGCGGCCCTGGCGAGCAAGCAGGCCACCCAAAAGGCCGAGGTGCGGCCCTGGCGCAAGGTGCTGGAGGGGGTGGCGACGATGTTTGGCCATAAGCTCGTGGATACTGGGCTGCCGTTTGGGTTTGTGGATCAGTGGGGCAAATTTCACTCGTTCGGGACTCAACTCCTCGATAAGATGAATCCAGGGTCCGAAATCGGGCAGTGGATTGATAAGGTAGGCAATGCCGCGCCTGAACTGGCCGCGAAGATTGGCCAGAGCATGACGCAGCCGTTCTTCCATCGCGTCTGGTTTGGGCATGATCCGGCGGCGAATGTGGCAACGATCGTGGATCGATTTGGCTGGGGAGCCCTGCCTGAGTATGCGGGGCAGTTGGCCAAGGACTTCATGACCAAGGCGGGCGTGCCCCTGCCGGGGACACAGTGGCTGGTGCATTCGGGCATTGTGGGCGATGAGACCGCAACAAAATGGCTAAGCCTGAACGTCGGCGAGGCCTTCAGTGGTGGTCTAGCACTGCTGGGATCGTGGAAGCTGATGAAGAAGGCCCGCAATGGGCAGGAGATCCATGCCGGTTGGGCGATGGCGGGGATTGCGTTCAAGCTGGTGGGTGGTGTGATGCAGTCGAACCCGGTGCTGCTGCTGTCCGGGCTGAGTGATGCCGTTGTCCTGACCCTGGCCAAGCCAGCGGCCGTAAAGGCAGCGTTTGAGCAGGTGGCGGAGCGTGGGGATCAGGCGGAAGAGACGCCCGAGACGGCGACGTCGGAACCCGTGGCCGTGCCTGAAGAGGCCAAGGTGCCCTGGGCCAAGGATCTGGACTTTCTGCCAGCGGCGCGGTTGTATCCTGCCATGCAGGCGCTGGAGCCTCGGCTGCGTATGATGGCCTGGGATTCGGCCTTGCGGCTAAATGCGACGCTGGCGTTGTATGCGGAGACCTTCCCCGCTGGGATTCGGTTTTCTGAAAAGCGGGAGGCCAATTTGTGGGTCAATCGGGACGGCACGCTCAACATCAACCTGCCGTTTTATCTGCGCGATACCGCCCATACCACGACGCGCGAGGCGATCATGGCGATGGTGGAGGAGGAGCTGGCCCACATTGCCGCGATGCGCGTGATGACGGATACCGAGGTTGTTGACCTGTGGAATAGCCTGCCTGCGGCCATGCAGCGGCAGGTTTACAAGGCCTATCACGTATCAGACATCGCCCATAAGCGCGTGCCGTCGGAGCCCAAGGGCGATTGGGGCAGCAGCGCCTGGAATTATGGCCACGAGTTCGTGCGGATGCTGGTGACGGATCGCGAGTTTCAGGGTCGCGTGGCTGAGGCCGTGGAAGTAGATCCAGGGTTTGGGGCAAAGATTGTGGCCTGGCTCAAAACCTTTATTGCTCGTCTGCGAAAGGGCATCGAGGCCTTGCCACCTGCCCAGCGGTCGGCGGTGAAGGAATACGAGTATCGGGTGCGGCAGGCGCTGCGCGAGATGTTGAAACTTCCACCGCTGCAGAAGCCGACGGCGGAGCAGACGAAGAGCACGGGGCAACGCATTGAAAAATTAAGGGCCTGGATGCGGAGTCAACCGCGCGATGCGAGTGTGTGGGCGGCGCTGACGGATAAAGGCGATGTGCTGTCCATTCCAGGGAGTGCGGCCACGACGCCGTGGGATGCCAGGAAGCAACTGGCAAGTCAGGCAAGGCTACGGGGTCAATGGCTGGCTTGGGACGCAGGCCTTGCGGGGCTGAACGTGCCCTGGGAGGATGTCAACGAAGAGCTCAATAGCTGGCAGAGTCGCAGTGCCCAGCAACTGGCCTTGCTAGCGGATCCAACGATTGTCGAAAACCTGCGCGAGGTGGATTACACTCTGAGCCTGATGCCGCTGCCGACTGAGGAGGATTACAGCGACATCGGCCCGCCAGAGATCGAGGAGGCGCAGTTGCAACGGGCCACCCTGCCCAAGCAGATGGAACTGGGGCTGGACCCGATCGCTCGCCGGCGGGATCTGCGCGGCAAGCGGGATTTGCTGGTAATGCGGGTCGATGGCATGAGCGATCTGGTGGATCGCAAGGTCTGGGATACCCCAGAGCAGGAGGCGAAGCTGCGCAAGGATTTGGCGCGGTATGAGGCATTGTTGGCGAAGGTGGAGGGCAAGATGCTGGCGGATTATGGGCCGGGGGAGATCGAGCGGAAAGTGGACAAGCCCGTGGACATGCAAAACGTCAATCCGGGGCAAGGTAGCAAGCCAAGCCCTGAAAAGGCGGGGGTTGCAGAGGGTCCGAAAGTGGACACGGCGGCGGCTGTGGGGGGACGTGGGGAAGTGAGGAGTGAGAAGTCGCCTGCGGCGGAGGGGAAAGTGCCAAGCCCAGCCGATGCCAAGGCGGCGGCGATTGCTTATCAGGAGGAGGTGCTGGCCGATGATCAGGCTACGGAGGCTGCGAAGGAGAAGGCGCGGAAGGTTTTGGCGAAGTTGCGCGGGGAGGCGGTGGCGGAGACTGCGGCGGTGCCGAAGGTGGAAACGGTGGCGGAAGATTTTCAAGCGCGTCGCCAAAGAGAAAGGGATGAAAACAAGCGCATCATTGAGGAAATGAAGGCTGCGGACGGGAATGCAGTCTATCCAGTAGGGCCAGAAGGAGCGGCGTTTGATTATTGGCTTGGGGTGGGTATCCCTGGGCGTCCGGTGACTCGGTGGCAACAGCGGTTGATGGATGTTGTGGAGCAATTGCTTTACCCAAAAACGGGCAAGTCGGATCCCAGCATGTTTTACAATCGCACGTTGTTCCCTGCAGTGAGCAAAGTGATGGAGGCAGAATTGCCACCTGGAATGATGGATGACTCCAAAGATAATGGGGTGACAAAGGAATGGGGTTCCCACATTTATTCTGCCCGGGAGGCTGTGGATCGGATTCGAGCCCACCAGGCCAATCTGGAAGTAGCCAAACGGTTAAAGCCAGGCATGACGTTGAAAAATGTGAAGTTCAGCAGTCACAATCTCAGCACGGTCACGATAGGTGCCATTGATGAAAAGGGTATTGTGACGATCAGCGGAAAGAAACGTGGCAGTCCGAACAAGTGGAATGGCACCGTTCCGGCCAGTTCATTGATCCCTGCGCTGAACGAAATGGAAAAGTCAGCCCCCCCTGCGGTATCAAATGATACCGCCCCCGCCTTGCCAGAGACGGCTGAGAAGGCAGTCGAGGAAGCGCCTGCGTCCCCACCAGCAGCTCCGGCGACCATCGGGCAGGAGAATATCAATGCGCGGCCGGCGGTGGATTGGGCGGATGTGTCCACACCGGGCACGATGTCGAATCCTAACGGGAGCCTGCGGGCTGCGGCGACGCAGAGTCAGGCACCTTCGGGCGTTTGGTATTATCAGGGAGACATCCAGCAACTGGCGTTCAATGAGCGGGCGACGGTCAACGGTCAATCCGGCTCCACACCCTACGGGCAACAGGTGCTGGCCGAGGCGAAGGCGGCGAAGGCGGCAGGGTGGACCTATACCAACGTCAGGTCCTCGAGAATGGGAACGGTCTGGGTGTTCCGCAAGGGGGATCAGGTCTTGACCCGCGCCGGAGCGGCGGCTTTGGCCAGTGGGAAGATGGAGCGGCCGGATGTTCAGCCAAGTGAAGCGGGCTATCAATCAATGATTGATCGCTTTGGAGCCTATAGTGCCAAACTAGTGGAGTGGCTGCAAACGCTGAAACCATCAACTTTGGATTCCGCCTCCGCTTTGTCGAACAAGCTGGGCAATGGGCTGATTTCCAAGTGGGTGCGACTGGTGCCGAATCCTTACAGCACGGGCGAGCGGTTCAGCCTGCAATTTTTGAAGGAGGACGGTGCAACAGAGTTGGCGCTGTTTGGTGATACGGTGGATCGAATCGTTGAGGAGGTGGCACGGTATGCTGCCGCGTGGCGAGATCGCACAGGCGAGGGCATAGACCCGCTATTCCGGGCAATCAGTTATGAGGAACAGCAGGCCAATGTGTGGCGCAAACCTTCGGAGACCCTGGCCGCGCTTGGATTCCCACCCGTCGGCGAAGAAGCCCCCATTGCCCCACCGCCGAGTGCGACACCAACGACCCGCTTGCAGGATCTGAATGCGCCGGAGCTTTTAAGCCCGGAGGAATGGTTGGCGACGGGTCGGAGTGAGGAGGAGCACCGGAAGCTGATTCGGGAGGCGATGGGGCTGGGGAAACGTCGGCCCGTGAATGCGGCGACGGTGGCGGCCTATGAAATGACGCCCCCGGCGCTGTATGTGCGGAAGGGCGAGCAGTTGGTGTATGGTCCGCTGGAGGCCAAGCTGGAGGAGCAGAAGCGGAGGCAGGGGAAGAGCAAGAAGGGTGATAAGTCGCCTGCGGCTGAGTTTGGCAGTAGGGGAGTGGTCGAGCCCGCCCCGGTGAAGCCGACGACGGCAGCGGCGGAGCCCGCAACATTCAAGGAATTGGATGTGCTGCTAAAAGCGGTCATCGGTGCAGAAAAGAAATTGGACAAACTGCATGGGATTCCGGCCAATGGAGTTTACCAGCACGTTACCCGAGCAAAGGCTACCACGCGCAACGCTAATCTGTCCTGGGCCGCCGAGTCCCTGGATGAAGCAAAACGCCAATTGACGTTGAAAATTCGGGAATTATTGCGTCAGGGAGTGGCCGTTCCAGAACGGTATTTAGAAAAGGCCAAGGCACGCGCCGAATACAACGAGCAAGGCAATTATGACCCGATCCAGGTTGGTGCGGCTGATCCTGTGCAGCCAACGACGGCCCCGGCGGAGACGGCATTGGCGGCATTTGTTACCAACTATCTGGATCCTAATTTCAAACGTCAAGCATCCGTTGACCTTCCTGGTTCAATTGCAAAACTCAGTTTGGCAACCTCACAGTCAGATGTGCGCCAAGTGTTGCAAACGGTCGCGGATTTGGTGCCGCGTAATGACCAAGGGGGAATGATTTCTGGCGGGGCGGCCCATCGGGTTTGGAATGAACTGCGGGGAATGTTGGCCCACATGGAACGCAAGGGCATCGATAAGGCGGCCCCAGAGCCTGCCCCTGTGCAGCCGACGACGGCAGCGGCGGAGACGCCGGCGAAGGCTGAGGCGAAGGTGGAGGAGCATTTGCAGGACGTGAAGGCCACCGAGGGGACGAGGCCGGCGGCGGAGATCAAGGCGGAGCTTTTGGCGACGGTGACGACTTTGTTGAAGGAGACTCGCCAGCGGGCGGCGGCTGAAACTGGGAACGGCAACCTTTCCTATGAGCAGTTGGTGAAAGCTGGCCACGGGGACCTGGTGGACAACATGAGTTTTGAAAAACGGGAATTCCAAATCCCAGGGGATGGCACGTTCACCATGGTGCTGAACGGTCGCAATCTAGCCGAACTGTTGAAGCGCATCAAGTCCCTGCCGGTGAAGGATACGGGCAAGGTGGAAAGTAGCCGAGGTGGAGCCGGTGAGGGGACTGCCGCCAGTGCCAAGGATGTCGCCGCCAAGCTCTACACGGTGGCGGCAGTGCGTAGCTGGGTGGTGAATGCCATCAATGGCGATCCGTTTGCTGCGAAGGTCATCGAAGCCTATCGAAAGACAGATAATCCCGAGGGCATTAAGGTGGATGAGATTGAGGCGGAGGTGCAGGCGCTGCTCAATGGGGAGGAAGTGGCACCGGTTGAGGCTCCTGCGAATGTGCAAGGCGCGGGCGTGAAAGTGACTTGGAATCGACAAACCCTTATTCAAAAGGGATTTCAGCCTTTGTCTAAATTAACGACGGACGCAGCGCTGTGGGAAATTACCAAGGTTGCAAAAGACACGAACACCGCTCAATCCAACATTCGCGCATTTCGTTTGGAGGATGGGACTTGGGAAGCATTTGTTGAACCTGGGGCATCTGCTGGAAACGGTTACGTTGCTCAGGCTATTTTGCCAGCCCCTGCGGCTGAGGCTGCTGCGCCAGTGGCTGAAGCTGAAACGGTGCCTGCTGCCCCTGCCCCTGCCCCGGCGGTGGCGGGGAGTGCGCCAGCGCCGATTGTGGATTGGGTGACGACTCGGGACTTTCTGGGGCGGCTGAATCGGCTGGAGGTGACGGCGGACCAGATCCGCAAGGCTTTCTATGAGTTGAAGGCGAATTTGCCTGCGGTGCGGGAGGGATTGGCGAAGCTGACGAAGGCGGAACTGGCGAAGCTGACCTATCGCAGTGTCGGCGGGGACAAAAAGGAATCGGTGGTAAGCTCTGTGCTGACCAATACGATTGCGGCCTTTGCGCCAGGATCGGTGAGCTACGGGTTTGATAAGCGGTCGATTGAGGACATCTTTTTGGAGGCGGTCGAAAAGCAGCTAGACCAGTGGACAGAGGAAAAGCTGGACGGGATGCGGGCGAAGAGGGAGGAGGCCAAGCAGGCGCGAATCAAGGCGCTGACGAATCCTGAGACGGCGGACGAGTGGAAGCAGTTTGTGCGCAAGCAGGGGCTGGCGGAACTGACGGCGGAAGAAATCGCGGCCTTCAACAAGGTGAATGCGTATCAGCTTGAAGACAGGATCATGCAGCGCGGTGAGAAGCGCCTGAATCCGGCCCAACTGGCTGCCTATGACGCAGTGCGGGGCATTGATCGCAAGGAGACGGTGGAGGCTCGGCAAGAGCGTGCGGCGGCGGTGGATGGGGTGAAGGTGGGCACGACAAGCGAGATCGTGGAGACGGTGCACACCAAAAAGGGCACACCGTTGTTTGTGGTGAAGCTGGCAGACCGGGTGGAGAAGGATGTCTATACGACGATCAATGCGGCGGCCAAGAAGCTGGGGGGCTATTACTCCAGCTTCAAGGGGGCTGGCGCGGTGCCAGGGTTTCAGTTCAAGGACCGGACCAGTGCGGAGCAATTCCAGGCGGTGCTGGCTGGGGAACGGGTGGACCGCACGGAGCAGGTGCAGGCGAAAAAGGAGGAGCGGGTCAATGCTTCCGCTGAACGGCTGCGGACACTGGCGGATGGGCTGGATGCGAAGGCAGCGGAGATTTTGGGCAAAGATCGCAAGACGAACACGGCCAAGCGGGCGCGGCAGGCGGCGGGCCAGGAGTCGGACGCGGCAGAGATGGAGGCGCTGGCGAAGACGATGCGGAATCTGGCGGATGCGATGGCCAGCGGGGAGGCGATTCATTTGGACGGTATCCGGGCAGGAACCCATGTAACGACGCTGAAGGGACAAGCAAGGGCGGCAAAAGATCGCGCTGAACAGGCGGAAGGGCTGAGCTATGCCGACCGTGAAAAACGCAAGTATGAACCCCCAACGCCTGACCAGATGTCGGCGGCAAAGTATCCCTTCCCCTACGTCGATAAGAGCTCGATGGCGGAGATGGTGGAGAAGGGGCTGAAAACGCCGGGGGCGAAGCTTCTGGCGGCTCGGGTGGCTAAGATTCGCATGAACGAAGTGGATGGATCTGGTGTGACCCTGCGGTCTGCGGATGACATCGACAACGTGAAGAAGCTCTCCAAGATGGTGTCTGGCTATCGGCGGACGATTTGGGACATGATCAGTTGGCATTTTGATGCCTACGACCGGTTGCAGGCGATGGGTTTGACGGATCTTGTCATGCTGCGGGCCGCACTGCGGGAGTTCACAGAGTTCCAGGGGACTCGCGCCGCGCCAGATCCGCTGAAGGCCCTGGAGCGGGATTTGGTGGGCATGAAGCTGCCGGGGTTCTTTCCGACGCCTCGAGCGCTAATCGATCAAATGATTGAGCAGGCGGGGGATTTGACGGGGAAACGGGTGCTGGAACCATCCGCAGGCAAAGGCGACATCGTGCAGGCGGCGCAGGAGGCGGGCGGCACGGTGGATGCACTGGAGATTTCCAGCACGCTGCGCAAGTTGCTGGAGGCTCGGGGTGTGAACCTGATTGGTCAGGACTTCATGACGGAGGAGGTGAACCCGATCTATGACGTGGTGCTGATGAATCCGCCGTTTGAGGACGGGCAGGACATGGCGCACGTGCAGCGGGCGTATGAGTTCCTGAAGCCAGGGGGCAAGCTGGTGGCGATTGTGAGCGCGGGGCCGTTCTATCGGCAGGACAAGAAGGCGGTGGCGTTTCGCGAGTGGCTGGACGGGCTGGACGGCGTGCATGAACCGCTGCCCGAGGGGGCTTTTGCGGGGAATGATGCCTTCCGGCAAACGGGGGTGCGGACGGAGATGATCACGCTGGAGAAGGCGGAGGAAGCCCCTGCGGTGGAGGCTGGTGCGCCAGTGGCGGCTGCTGAGACACAGAAACCGACGGCGCTACGGACGCAGGCAGAAGTTACCGCCCCTGTTAAAGAGGTGCTCGAGGTAGGCGATGAAGTGACATGGCAGGCGGCGGGAAGGGAGGCGCAGGGAACGATTGCGCGCATTCAGGACGGAAAAGCTGGCATTGATTACTTTGGCTACAAATTAGTGCCATTGGAAGAATTGACATTGAAGCGCAAATCAAACGCTCGGGTAGCGCGGGAACTGCAGGAAACGTCAAACTCAGAGCGCAAAGCCCTGGAAAAGGAAATGGCGAAGTCGGAGCCGGTGAAACAGCGGTCGCCGATCAATGAGAAGGCGGCCAAGGCGCAGAAGAAGTATCTGCTGGATGAGATCCAAACGGCTTTGGGTGAGGCCCCAGCGCGGCAGGATCTAACGGAGGAACAGCGCACGGCTTTGAATGACCTGGAATGGGCGGGTCGAGCGGTTAATAGCGACGGCACCAGGGATCAGGATCATCCTGAGGCTTTGGCAGATTACAGGAAGGCGCGGGCGAAGGTGGCGGAGATGGTGGGGTATGTGGACATCGAGGTTCCGGGAGATGGGACGTTCTCCATTATCAATGAGAAGACGGCGCTTCAGCTTTTTGCCAAACGGGCGGCGAAATTCCCGGTGGCGGTGCGTGAATTGGCAGCGGCGCGGGCATCCAATCCCGAGGCAACGGCCATTCCGCCGTTGAAAAAGCCGAAGACGACGGCGGATGTGGTGGCGGCGTTGTATGCTTTTACTTCCGGCTCTGAACTAAGCAGCGAAGTTATGCGGCGTGTTTGGGGTGATGGAGAAAACCTTGTTGCTACCAATGGACGCTTTATGGCGGTCGTGACCCATGAAAATGGTGGGGCCAAGGGGAGTGAGACGCTTTATTCAGAAAAGGGTGCGGCATCGCCCGTGCCTGAAGGGGAAAAGGTGCCGGCGTGGCAAATGGTAATGCCAGTGCCGCGTGCAGAAAATGGTAAATGGCGGAATGAACTGACCCTGGACACGGGGCGGTGGTTTGCGATTCTGGCGCAGATTCAGGCTATCCACAAGAATCAGGAAGATCAAACCAAGCTGCCGACGGCTCGGGTTTACCTGAATAGTGATACCAAGCTGCCGACGGCTCGGGTTTACCTGAATAGTGATGGCAGTTTGGGCATGGATTCCCTGGCGGCAGATGGCAATGCCTACGCCCATAATGTGATGCCAGGGGCGCAGGTCCTGGGTGGTTACAACCCCAGCTATTTGCAAGCCATCCTGAAGGCAGCGCGGGCGCTGGGCCATGAAACCGTGCAAATGAATACGGAGGATGTGGATTCGCCGGCGCTCTTTGAGGCGGGAAAGGCGAAGTTTGTGCTGATGCCGATGCGGGTCAATGGGGGTGCAGAACGTGCCCCGATTCTTTCGCCTGATCCGAATCGGCCCCTTGCCACGGCGATGAAGTCCGCGCCGATCGATGTGGATGCGCAGGCGGCGGCGACTTCGGTGGAGAATGCTTTGCCGCAACCGACGGCGGCGCAGAAAGAGGCGGGGAACTATGCGAAGGGGCATACTCGCATTGGCGGGCTGGAGATTTCCATTGAAAACCCGGTGGGCAGTGTGCGGCGCGGGACGAATGCCAATGGCAAGGCCTGGGAAACGACGATGCAGGCGC
>ERZ724505.1012-NODE-1012-length-16150-cov-3.511898_pt1 | contig 16150 bp, 11 predicted proteins | sample MGYA00376038_ERZ724505 | MGnify/ENA primary metagenome ERZ724505 (study PRJEB28724, sample SAMN07190884) | wastewater metagenome | isolation source: effluent of sewage treatment plant in Hong Hong | place: Hong Kong | collected 2016-03-17 ... | reverse complement strand
GAGTGAAGTTTGTGGAATCCCCGGTACGTTCCGTCATGCATGAGCTGGGTTGGCTGGAACAAACGATGACCCAAGACCAAGCTCGCGTGCCGACGGTGAAACTCTACTCAGATAAGGAGGACGTGGAAAGCAATTTCAAAGACGAGGACTTGAAAAAATATCCCTCTTTGTTGGCGGCGGGAAAAGTACACAAAGTGGGGGTGGACCGTTCCACCACGGTCAACGTCAGTGGAACCAAGATGAGAGAATTTCTGGCCCAAGGAAACCGTGAAGAATTTTTCAAGTATCTCCCACCAATTCCAGACGCACAGAAAGAGGAAATTTGGTCCACTCTCACCGCCAATGTCCCTACCATGACGGAGGTGACTGAGTTACCCGAAGAATTGCGGGAGATTGCAAACCAAGTCGAAGAGTTTTTTATTTGCAAAAATCTTCTTGAGGGAGGTTGGCGAACCCCGGAAACGCAACGGTCAGTCATCACTCCAAAGAAAGTGGCCAAGGTAGTTAGCGTTTTTGAGGACGAGTTCATCACCGACTTCAACAGGTTTTCCAAACTTCCACCCATCAAGTTTGGAGGCCCGGTGGGTTCGGCGGGGTACTACAAACAAGACTTAGACAGCGAGGGAGTGGTCTATGGAGATGTGGACGTTCAATTGATTCTACCCGTAGAAACCAATGACCGGGAAGCACAATTAGCAGCCAACAAGCAATACAGAGAGAAAATCATCCAATTCATCAAGGAAAAGAAGCCCAGCTACATCATTCCACATTTTGAGGACCGTGATTATGGCAGCGGATTTTTGGTGTTAAAGATTGACAACGAGCCCATTCAAGTGGACCTTGTGATTTCGTACACTATTAGCGCAAACTGGACAAAAATTCGCACCACTCCGGAAAAGGGAATCAAAGGATTTGTATCTGGACAACTTATGAGCGCCCTGAGTTCTGCGACGCAGGTGGTGCTGGGGGCGAATACCAACCCACACATCAATACTGGAACCGCCCCGGTGTTCTTCAACCCCAATGAGATTTTCTTGGACATGCTGAAATACTTCTCCAAGTTGGCCGGGGCCAAGACCGTGGACACCACCTCGTTGAAGGGGCAGGTTGGATTGGACCAACACGACCCATCGTTTAAGAAAAAGTGTGAAGCCATCGTCACCTTTGCAAACGCCCTAATGACCAATGGGGTATTCGAGAAAAACGTAATTGTGGCCAAGGACGGAACTGTATTGAATTCACGGGACAAATTCCTGAAATATGTGCTCGATACCTTCATTGAAGACATGGAGAAGGCAAAATCGGCCAAGAAATTGGAAAAGGCCAACACACCAGAAGCCATGAAAAATGTTGAAACAATCAGACAACAAGCGGATTTGGGAAAGCAAATTGCCGTGCAACTCATCAGGGAAGATACACTTGAGTTGTTGACTGAGTCTGGTCAATCCGTTGCTTCGGTAGACCCAAAAACCCCAAAGTTCGTCAACGGCCAGCCCGCCAAGGCCAGTACCAAGCTCAAGATTGTAGACGCACAGGGCAAAGACATCCATTCTGCCGTGAGCAACGATGTGCGCGAGTTAGTGCATGCTCTTAACGAGAAAGTTAAGTTCTGGCACAAGAACAACCCGTACATCGAGAACGGATTCATTTTCAATGGCAGTTCCCAATACCTCATGGACCCGCAGAAATTTGGGGTGCTGAGCAAATACAAGGATTCCTTTGGCGACATTGACGTTATCATCCCAAAGGCAAAATTGGATAATCTGGAAAGCTTTTTAGACCGACTGGATGACAACAAACCGGAGTGGACTCCGAGCGTCAAAAACAAGCTGACCAAGAATTTTTATTACGTGGGACGCACCAAGAGTTATGCCGCCATCCCAGACCAATTGGTAACCCTTTGGTACTATCTTCCCGTCAAGCAGGTGGTGCAGATTGACTTTGAGGGAGACGAAATGACCTTGGACGCGCAGGGATACGAAAAGCCATCCGAGTGGACCAAATTCAGCAAAGATTCCCCGTGGGAGGATTTAACCAAAGGAATCAAGGGACTGGCGGGAGCGTTGTTGCTTCGTTCATTGGCTCGTGGAGCTACCGTTCTTCCTAACGCAGTGGTGTTGACTCCGGGTGGGTACAAGCGAGTAATGGCCGGGGCCACCGAACTATCTCCGAAAGACATTACTATTTCCCCGCAGCACGCAGTTCCGTCTGCTTACACACTCAATACCGGCGGCGGCGGAACGGGAGTTCGTAAGGCGTATCAGTTCGTGAAAACCTTGCCTTATAACGGAAAGAAGGTAAATGCATACCGATTCATCGAAGCCAGAGACGCCAAGCCAGAGGACCGCATCACGAACGTCTCCACCATCTTTGAGATTATCTTCAAGAGGAAGCCGTCTCATCAGGAACGCAACGATTTCCGAAGCTTTCAGGGGTTGCTGCGATTGATGAAGCACTACTTGAACAAAACCACCATTGACATCACCATGAAGCGGTTCACCAACATTTTGGCTGGCGAGGCGCTTAGTTCTAAGGAACGTGGTGTCATTGCACAGGCAGTCAAAGAAGTGTTGGGGCTCGACATATAAAAACGTTTTGGCCGGTAGAAATGGCTGGGCGTTTCATATATATACGAAAGGTTATACACTATGAAAAAAGCCAGCGGCAAAAGCAATATTGACATCGTTAAGGGATACTTGCAAGGCGAGAGACCCTTCACCCAAGTCGGTTACACCGGCGACCTCAACAAGTATATTATACGCAAGGTTGGCGAGGTTTGGACCGATGCCAGCGGCAAGGAGTGGAAACAAACGGACAGCGGCCCGGTTTCCACCACCCGCGTAATGGATATCATTCGTCAGGAAATGAACCATAAGTGCTCCAAGTGTGGATGCGAAATTAGGTGGGGCACCCGTTTGGACCGCAAGATGTTTTACAAGACCACGAAGTGCTTTGACTGTCTTGTGGAGGAAGAAACCATGTTGCGCATCCGAGGGCAATACAAACTATACGAGACCAAGAAACTCATCGAAAATGAGCTGAGTTACTTGAAAGATGTGAAGGAGAAACTCAAGGACAGTCGCAATTTCGTCAAAGAGCACAAGGTGTTGACTTACGTCAACTCTAACGGTTTGGTGGAAGAATGGAAAAACGAGGCCCGCACCGAGTTGATGAAATCACTGCAAAAAGATTGGGTCACGTGTCTACGTAAAATAAAGTCCGCTGAAGAAGAGCTTGACAAAGTGAACGCAGAGATTAATAAAGCTCTGACGTAATCTATGCGCCCGCTTAATGTCTTGGCCCATTGCTCTTTCATCGGAACGAATGGCCTCAATGCCCATTTCCGCCAGTTCCATCGAGAACTGGCCAAGCATTGCAATCTCAAGCTTCGCAATTTCACCGTGGGAGACTCGTGGAAAGGATTGAGTCGGACCCCTCATGACCGTGAGCCATATTTGACCGAGGCCGACAAGAAACTATTACACATACAAACTCTCTGGGAAACGGACGGGACGAGAAAAGACCATCACATTTACGAGCCATACAACGGCACGTTCGACGTTAACATCGTATCGGACCTCGTAGACCATTACTACTTTTATGACACGTATACTGGTCCGAAAATCGCCTATGTGGTATGGGAATCGACGAAAATGTTCCCCCACTTCATTGAGCGATTGAAATTTTTCGATGAAATATGGGTACCGAGCCATTGGCAAAAACAGTGTATGGTGGAGCAAGGATTGGACCCCGACATTATTTACGTCGTTCCTTGTGGGGTGGAGGCAGACGTGTTCTTTCCCGAAGAGGTGAAATTCGACAAATACTTTTCGGATGGTCGTTTCAAGTTTTTGGTGTTTGGTCGCTGGGACCACCGTAAGGCCACTAAGGAAATTATTGAAGCATTTCTTCAAGCCTTCCCCACGGACGAACCCGTGGACCTTGTACTGTCGGTAGATAATGGGTTTCCGGGAGACGGGATGAAGACCACGGAAGAACGCATGAACAAATACGGATTCTCCGACCCGAGACTCAAGGTGGTTCACTTTGTTTCACGTGAAGATTACGTCAAGTTTATCAAGCGAGGCCACGTGCTTCTCTCCTGTTCGCGAGGAGAGGGTGTAAATCTACCACTTCTTGAGGCCATGGCCACAGGCACTCCGGTAATATATTCCCAGTGTAGTGGACAGTTGGAATTCACCAAGGGTCGGGGAAATCCGGTGCGCATCGCGGGAGTATCTCCGAGCAACACCGGCGACGGTGGAATGTACTCGGAACCCGATTTTAAGCACCTCGTACAAGTCATGCGGCAAGTCTATGACGACTATGCCGCCTGCAAGGCTCGGGCATTGGAAGACTCCGTTAGTATCCGAGAAAACTACAATTGGCCAGAAATTGGAGTGCGAGGGTCTAAACGCCTTTACCAATTCTATCAGCGCGTTAGCACCCCGCTAAACGCCACCAAGAAGAAGCTGAAAGTGATGTATGTAACGCCGCATCTTTCGACCGGGGGCATGCCGCAATTCTTGCTCAAGCGAATCGAAAGCATTCACGAGGAATGTGAAGTTTATTGCGTGGAGTATGAGCAAATCGCCACGTTCTATGTGGTCCAGCGCAATAAAATTCAGGCATTGTTGGGAGAACGTTTCATCAGCCTGCATGACCAGCCCAAAGAAAAATTGTTGGAACTCATCGACGCCATCAACCCCGACGTAATTCACTTTGAGGAATTTCCGGAGACTTTCGTGAGTAAACCCGTGGCCACCAGAATCTATCGTAAAAGCCGCAACTATCTCATCTTTGAGAGCTATCATGGCATCTGGTTTCATCCCCGGGAGAAGATGTATTTTCCTGACAAGTTTCTGTTCGTATCGGAATTTCAATCGGAACTCTACAGTGCCATTTGAAGTAGTGGAATACCCGGTCGAAACCAGAACACCGAACAAAGCCCGATGTCTCGCTGAATTGGGACTGGACCCAACATACAAACACGTCATCAACGTCGGCCTATTCACCCCCGGAAAAAATCAGAAAGAACTGGTGGAGTACGCCCGTGCCCTACTTAATGAAAAAATTCAATTTCACTTTATCGGAAATCAAGCCGGTAACTTTGAGAACTATTGGCAGCCGTTGATGAAGGATTTACCTGCAAATTGCAGAATATGGGGTGAACGAGAGGATGTGGACAAATTTTATCAGGCGGCGGACCTAATGGTGTTTACGTCCATTATGGAAACCTCTCCGTTGGTGATTCGGGAAGCCATTTCATGGCAGCTTCCATCGCTTATACACAATCTCCCATCATATAAAAACATGTACAGCAAGTATCCAAGTGTGAAATATCTTGCAAATGGCGAATTTTCTGTCAACATAAATCTAATCAAGTCGGCCTTGCACTTGTTATGAAATACACTCTCATCGATAGCTATAAGAACACTCTACTCTCTCCGCGTGAAATCAATGATGTGTCGAATCGCATTATTTTCACATTCAACGATGGACCGAAGGTGGAAATTTTGGGCGATAAGCCCGAGGAATATGAAGTAGATTTCGTCAATCAGGACAAGACTAGTATTACATATAGCACCAAAATCAAGAACAACATGTGGTGTTGTTCTAGTATAAAATACTTTGTGAATTGGCTCGTCAATGTAAAGCGCGACGGCGTGCTTGTCGCGCAAGAAAAGCTGAACCTTGCTGGCAAGCAGGTGAAAATCGTGTTTGATACCCAATCCATTGGTGATTTGATTGCCTACATCGGCCCGGCGTCAGAATTTCAGAAGAAGCATCAATGCGCGTTAACGTGCGTGGTATTTCACGAGGAATTGCGCGGAATTTTCAAGGCTAGTTACTCAAACATAACTTTCTTGGGTGTAGACGAGCGCCCGGAAGACTATTATGCCACCTATCGAGTGGGTTGGTTCAATGAATGGAAAGACCGAGCCCCGGAAAATCCCCAACGCATGTGTCTGGCGAATATCGCTAGCGACATTCTTGGGTTGGGCCGTCGCGATTTCAAGCCCACCCTAAGCTATGTTCGACCACCGACTACCAAGAAATATGTCTGTATCGGCATGCAATCCACCGCTCAATTCAAGTATTGGAACAACCCCACTGGATGGGACACTGTTGTGAGCCACTTGAAAAAACTGGGTTACGAAGTTTGGTGCATCGACCGCTACAGCACTTTTGGTATCAAGGGGCATATGAATCATATGCCCAAGGGGTGCATCGATAAAACCGGAGAAGTCCCATTGACCGAACGGTTGAGTCAGCTTGCCGGAGCAGATTTCTTCATTGGACTCAGCTCTGGCTTGTCGTGGATGGCGTGGGCGGTGAATACCCCGGTAATTCTCATTAGTGGTGTGGGCGAACGCTGGACAGAGTTTTTTACCCCACATCGCATAATTAACAAATCGGTGTGCCACGCCTGCACTAACGATGATGCTTTTAAGTTCGACAAAAATGATTGGTTATTCTGCCCGCGCAAGAAAAACTTCGAATGTACGGCTCAGATTTCATCGACAATGGTCATCGATGAAATTGACAAGTTGCAAACGGAGTTTTACCGGAAAACCCTACACAACCTCGACTGGGGTAGTTTCACTACCACTGGAGAGAAGGAACTATTGTTTCGTGAAATCTACCTTGACCGAACCTACGAACGATTCTTGAAAGTAGAGAAAGGTGATGTGGTCATGGATATTGGGGCACACGTTGGCGCGGTTTCGGTCGGCATGCTTCGGCACACTCCATCGTTGATTGTTGCGGTGGAGCCAAGTGCTCTGCGGGTGGAAATCTTGAAGAAGAACCTCGCAGGACATCCGGTCAAAATAATCAACGCGGGATTAGGTGACAAAAAAGAGTTTATCAAGAACGGTCTTGAATATGACAAAGTCGTTGAAGACTTTCCGGTATTGCCAATTTCCGACATTATGACGGAAGCTGGTATTACCCAGATTGACTATCTCAAAATCGATTGCGAAGGCGGAGAATACAGCCTATTTACTCCAGAATTGTTTCCATGGGTAAGCAGAAATATCAAAAAAATTGTGGGTGAATTGCACTTGGAAGACAAACCACGCAAAGACGCCTTTCGAAAATTCCGTGATACTTACTTAACCAAGATGAACTTGGACAACTTCCACATTTTCTCTGTGGACGGGGTGGATATCAAATGGGACTTATTTAACGAGCACTTCATTGAGTATTACGAGGAAGTCATCTTTGCTATGGACAACCGTGGAACGTTCGTTCCAAGCAACCCCCTATCCACTCTCGTTCCGGATATGTCTGCCCTTCGGACAACGCCCGGGCCGGTGGAACGACAAGGACTCCCGCTCAACACTAACCCGGATTTTTACCGTGGTTTGTTCAAGCTCGATGGTAAAGTGGCCGTGGTCACGGGTGGCGGAGGACACCTTGGCTCCGCCATGACCATGGGACTATTGGCCCATGGAGCAAGAGTGATTGTGTTGGGTAGGCACGTGGAAACCATCTTCAAGAAACTATTTACCCCGGAAAACACGCTCAAGGACAAGCTCACCGCCATCCATTGCGATGTGGAGGATGAAACACAGGTATCAGACACCGTAACTCGCATCATCAATAGCTTTGGTCGGATAGATATCCTCGTCAACAACGCCTTCAACGAAAAACGCAAGCCATTCGAACAATTGACCAAGGACGATTGGGAGCATGGCTTCGATGCCATTTGCACGCAACAATTCTTGTGCAGCAAACATATTCTTCCCCACATGGTCAAACAGGGACGCGGTTCCATTATCAATGTCGGTTCCATTTACGGATTCCAAGGCATCGACCAGCGGGCCTATCAGGAAGTTCCTAGTTCTACGGTATTCTATAGCGTGGCCAAGGCAGGTGCGATTCAGTTGGCCAAGGAACTTTCCGTGCAATACGCCACCAAGGGTATACGGGTCAATAGTATCAGCCCGGGACATTTTCCCAAACCTCCGACCGACCCAACCAAGGCGAATCCCAAATATGTGGCAGGATTGGCCAGTATGGTTCCCATGCAGCGAGTGGGTTGTGCGGATGAGATTGCCGGTGCGGTTGTCTTTCTGGCTTCCGACGCTTCTTCTTACGTCACCGGCCACAATCTTGTGATAGATGGCGGACGAAGCGTGTGGTGATAATATGTGCTTGACATCTAAACTTAATCTGCTACCATCTTAAACCAAATGAAAGCCGCCATCCTGTATAAAAAGAACGAGCCGTTGGTCATCGATGAAATCGAACTTCCCAGCAAACTTCGTTTTGGTCAAGTCAAAGTGCGAATCACTGTCAGTGGGCTATGTGGAGCCCAGTTGCAAGAGATTGCTGGGTTGAAAGGGAACGAAAAGTTCATGCCTCATTTGCTTGGTCACGAAGGCTGTGGTATTGTGGAAGAAGTTGGTGAAGGCGTCACAAAAGTGAAGCCGGGCAATAAAGTGGTCCTGCACTGGCGTAAGGGCAGTGGCATTGATGCCCCGTTTCCTATCTATCAGCGCCAAGGCCAACCCATGACCGGCAACAAGATTACCACTCTCTCGGAATACAGCGTCGTATCAGAAAACCGCATGACCAAGGTGGACGACACCTTAAATGACGAATTTGCCGCCCTACTTGGTTGTGGGTTGTCCACCGGATTTGCTGTGGTCAACAAGGAAGCCAACGTGAAATTTGGCGAGACTGTTCTAGTGTTAGGGTGCGGTGGGGTGGGATTAAATTGTATCCGTGCCGCAGCATTATCTCAGGCCATGGTGTATGGCGTGGACATACACGAGGACAAGAGAACCTTTGTGCTGAGAAATGGTGGGGTCTTCGTCTCCACCGAGAATCTTAAAGCGATGTTGGATGCCAAGCAAAAATTTGATGTTATTATCGACACAACGGGCATTTTGGACTTGGTATCTACAGTATTGCCTCAGCTGTCTGAGCAGGGCCGATTGATTTTGGTTGCCCAGCCCAAGCCCGGCAACCAACTTACTGTCAATAACCCAGCGGCATTTTTTTCAACTCAAGGCCAACAAGTCAAGACCACGCAGGCGGGCGGATTTGACCCGGACGTGGACATTCCACGCTACACTCACTTGTTTCTAAATCAGAAAATTGACTTAGACGCAATCGTTACCCATCGCTATCAATTGTACAATGTCAACAATGCCGTGGCCACCCTTCGTTCCGGACTCTGCGGAAGAGTGATGGTCTACCCATAAAATCATATGCTCACTCCACGAGGAAAACAAATCAGACGGGACCTCTACAAATTGTCCAAGGCCAATGGTGGCTATCACTACGGTGGCACGTTTTCTACTATCGAGATACTCTACAATCTCTATGACAAGGTCATGGGACCGGACGACAAATTTATCTTGAGCAAGGGCCACTCCTGCTGGGGGTTGTACGTGATTTTGCGCGAGAAGGGGTTGAATCCACCACTCGAAGGGCATCCACACTTGGATGTGGCCAATGGCATTCATTGGACCACGGGCAGCGAAGGTCATGGGCTCCCGGCTGCTCTCGGCATGGCTTTCGCCAAGAAAAAATTGAAGAAGAATGGCCGGGTCTTCGTGTTGATGGGTGATGGCGAGTGTCAAGAAGGAACCACGTGGGAAAGCTTTCTCTTGGGAGGGTTCCATAAACTGGACAATTTAACCGCCATCGTGGATTATAACGGGATTCAGGGTTCTGGCTTCGTGCGTGACATTCTTCCTGTAGGAAATCTCAAAACTGTGGCCGAGTCGTGCGGTTGGGATGTAATCGAAGTTAATGGTCACTACGACGACGGCCTCGTTTCTGCTCTCACGGGAAATATCGTTCGCTCTACACCAAAACTCCCAGACAGCCCCACTCTCATCATTGCCCACACAGTTAAGGGTAAGGGCGTGGACTTTATGGAGAACAAGCCCGAGTGGCACAGCAAGTGGCCGAATCCCACTGAAGAAGCCGAAATTCTTAAACAACTCACCTAATATGAGACGCGCATTTGGCAAGACCATCGTTGAACTCGCAAAAAAGGACCCGAATATCTATCTGATGACGGGGGATGTGGTACAGGAGATGGGTGATTTTCGCATTCAATTTCCAGACCGTTTCTATAATTTCGGGCTGGCTGAGCAAGCCATTACCAGCATGGCTGCTGGCATGGCCTTGGAGGGGCTGCGTCCTGTGGTCTATTCCATTACACCTTTTCTCTTGGAGCGCCCGTTTGAGCAAATCAAAATTGACATCGATGAACAATGTCTCCCTGTAATGCTGGTTGGATTTGCCGACTACCCTACCCACGGTCCTACCCACCGTCCTCTCAATGCCCCAGTACTTTGCAGCATGTTCAAAAACATCGTTAGCTTCTTCCCACGCAATAACGAGGAAGCGGAACGGGCGATGATTGAAGGATATTTGCTCAAGAAGCCTTGCATCATCTGTCTCAAGAAGGACGGGAAGCACATACTATAAGAAGTCCCTCTGAAAGTCGGTAGTGGTATATATTTATGTATATACCAATGAAACTATCCGACTTTATGCCGCAGGATGATATCGTGTTGGGTGTGGCCGAGAGGGTCAGCGCTCGCCATTCCAATCCAGCAGGAGCCTGTGAACTTATGGCGGAAGAGCTGGTCAAGGAACTTGACCGGCGTGGAATTCGTGCGCAGCACGCCGTGGGGTTGTTTGTGTTGGATTTTCCTGATGCAGACAAATATGCCGAGTTCGACATCGACATCGACCGGGACGAAACTGAGGTAGAGCATGATTGGGTGGAGGTTGGAGGAAAAATTTTGGACATATCCGCCAAACAATTCAGAAAGAGTGTGGAGGAAACCATCCCTGATATCGTATTCATCGGGCATGCCGAACCTTTGGCTGCTAGGTACAAGTTTCTCAATTACTACGGTCAATGATTTACCATGAGTGAAAAAACCACCAAGAATATTCGGGATGTAATTCGAGAGGAATACGTCAGATGCGCGAAAGACCCCATCTACTTCATGAAGAAGTATGTGAAGATTCAGCATCCGATTCGCGGCACTCTACCGTTTCTCACCTATCCCTTTCAGGACTCCACGTTGGCTGACCTCATCAAGTATGACCAAAATATCATTTTGAAGTCCCGACAGATGGGTATTACCACGTTGGTGGCTGCGTATTCGTTGTGGTTGATGATATTCCACGAGAACAAGGAAATCTTGTGCTTGAGTATCACCCAAGAGACCTCGAAGGCCATCGTCACCAAGGTTCGATTTGCCAATGACAATCTTCCCAGCTGGTTAAAACAACAAGAAAAGGAAGACAATCGACTGTCGCTAAAACTGGCCAATGGGTCCAAGATTGTGGCGATTTCATCGGCAGGAACCGCTGGCCGTTCTGGCGCAGCCTCCTTGCTTATCATCGACGAAGCGGCATTCATCGACAATATTGAAGAAATCTGGCTGTCTTCGCAATACACCTTGGCTACGGGCGGTAAGGCAATCGTGCTGTCTACTCCCAATGGTGTAGGTAATTGGTTCCACAAGATGTGGGTGGAATCTGAGGCGGGGGGTAATAACATGAATCGCATCAAGCTGCCATGGCATCTTCACCCAGAGCGCGACCAGAAGTGGCGTGACGAGCAGACGAAACTTTCCGGCGAACGGGGAGCCGCTCAAGAATGCGATTGCGAATTCAGCACCTCAGGCAATACGGTCATTGACATTCCCATTTTGCAATGGTACGAAACGACCCTTATGCAAGAGCCACTGGAAAAGCGAGGCATCGACCGTGGGTATTGGATTTACAAATACCCCGAGGCGGGAAAAAGTTACATGGTTGCTGCCGACGTGGCGCGGGGAGATGCTGCCGACTTTAACGGAGCCCAAATCATTGATATCGAAGCGTTGGAACAGGTGGCGGAATACAAGGGCAAGCTTCCCACCAAAGATTATGCTCACGCGCTCATGACTATGGCCACGGAATACAACAACGCCTTGCTTGTCATTGAAAATGCCAACGTGGGTTGGGCGGTGATTCAGGAGGTCTTGGACCGCAATTATGACAATCTGTTTTACAGTTCTTCCGACTTGCAATACGTGGATGTCGAAACTCAAATGACCAACAAAATCAACAAGGAGGAGAAGAAAATGACTCCGGGGTTCACCACTTCGAACCGCTCCCGGCCCCTGTTGATATCCAAGTTGGAAAGTTACATTCGAAACAAGGAATGTATTATTCGGTCAAAACGACTGTTGGACGAGTTGAATGTGTTTATTTGGAAAGTAACCAACGGTACTAGTGCCAAGGCCGAGGCCATGACCGGATATAACGACGACCTCGTTCTGGCATTTGCTATTGCACTGTGGATTCGTGATGTGGCGTTGCGGCTACGGGGAGAATCCGAGACCATCACGAAAACGATACTATCGCGCATCGGTTCCACCAGTAAGGAGCAACTTCAAAAAAACACGACTTCATTGATTCGTAGCGCGGGTAATAACCCGTATGGCATTTATCACAATCCATGGGAAATGAAGGTGGGAGGACCGGCAGGCAACAAATCCGTGGACCTCAGGTGGTTGTTATGACAATCTTCCTATAAAAACGAGCCGAACTCATATTTATAAAGGGGGCGCTCATATATATACGATACCTATGGCTGAACAAAAAGACCTATTCACAAGACTCAAAAAAATGTTCTCTACGGACGTTATCGTTCGTAATGTTGGCGGCAAGAAGTTAAAGATAGTAGATACCGACGAAATTCAATACGCCACCGACCGGAACAGCCTGAGAGACCGCTTCAATCGGCTAAGAAGCTCCACTTTCAATCTTCACAATCGCGACATGAGCATGGCATATCAAGCCTCCCGGCTTGAATTGTTCCGTGACTATGATGTGATGGACATGGACCCCATCATTGCCTCGGCGCTGGACATCTACGCGGATGAATGCTTGGTGCCTAGTGAGTTTGGTCAAGTTCTCACGATTCGCTCCAAGAACGAAAACGTAAAGAAGATTCTGGAAAACTTGTTCTATGACATCCTGAACGTAGAGTTCAACCTGTGGAGTTGGACCCGCAATATGTGCAAGTACGGTGATTTTTTTCTTCGATTGGAAATCTCTCCGGAATATGGTGTATACCTCGTTCATCCCATCAGTCCGTATGAAATCACCCGCATTGAAGGCAGCGACCCAAAGAATCTGAACTACGTTAAGTATCAGCATGATGGTTTGGGTGGAGGTATGGAGTATGAGAATTTTGAAATTGCCCACTTCCGACTTATTTCAGATAGCAACTTCCTGCCTTACGGAAAATCCATGATTGAACCCGCTCGCCGGGTTTGGAAGCAACTCAGTTTGGCTGAAGACGCGATGCTTATTCATCGCATCATGCGTGCGCCCGAGAAGCGTATTTTCAAGATTGACGTGGGCAATATTCCCCCGTCCGAAATCGACGCGGCGATGGCGAAGATTATTTCTCAAGTCAAGAAGGTCCCTTATGTGGATGAGCGTACCGGTGATTACAACCTTCGCTTCAACCTGAACAACATGGTGGAGGATTTCTACCTCCCCGTTCGTGGCGGAGACAGTGGTACCCAGATTGATACGTTGCCGGGTATGGAATTCACTGGCATCGACGACTTGGAGTACATTCGCAACAAGATGATGGCCGCGCTAAAGATTCCGAAGGCATTCCTTGGTTATGAGGAAGGTATCAGCGGAAAGGCCACGCTTGCTGCTGAAGATGTTCGCTTTGCTCGCACCATTGGGCGCATTCAACGCATCATCATTTCCGAACTTACCAAGATTGCCATCATCCATCTATACGTGCAAGGTTATCAGGACGCATCGCTGGTAGATTTCGAACTCGAACTCAGCAACCCGTCCACCATCTTCGAACAAGAGAAGATTGAAATCTGGCAGAACAAGGTTTCCTTGGCCAAGGACATGATGGAGGCCAACCTCTTCAGCAAGAAGTGGATTTATAACAAGGTATTCAACATGTCTGACGACGATGTTGAGACCATCCTAAAGGACATCATTTCCGACAAGAAGGACGAATATCGCATCACGCAAATCACCGAGGAAGGCAATGACCCGGCTACTTCAAACCAAAAGATGGAAGGTGGAGAACCATCCGGTGGCATGGGTGGGGGAGGTGGAGGAGAAATGCCTGACCTTGGTCCGGAACTCGGCGGCGGAGGAGAACCAGCTGGTGGAGAGGCTCTTCCAGAATTGCCGGCACTGGAAGAAGATAAGGAACCCGTCTCCGGCAAAGAATTGGAAGAGGAAACTCGCAAGGACCGGGAAATGGGAAATCGTGACCAGACCGGCAACAAGGAGAAGTATTCCGATACTTTTACCAAGACTCGTGGAGAAGACATTCTTGGTCAGGGCCAGAACAAGGAAAAATCTAAAACCGAACGTTCAACCCGGCATATATATCGTGGTTCACCGTTGAGTCTTGACGAGGACCTCAAACGCATCAAGGCATCGCTCAAGGCCAGATATAATAAGAACTCGAAGACCGTTCTCACGGAAAGCAAATCCATCTTGGACGAGTCGAACTTGCTCACGGAAGATAAACCCCTCTAATTATTGGGTTTTTATCACCTAGCTGCATATTTATAATTACAATATTGTATGAAGAAGCTGAAACACTCCAAGTATAAGAATGCCGGTATATTATTCGAGTTGCTCGTGCGCCAAGTTACTGCCGACATTCTGAACGGCCTAGAGGATTCCAAGGCGAACACCATTCTTCGCACCTATTTTTCGGAGTCCACTGAATTGGGCAAGGAAAATCGCCTTTATCGTATCATCATGGAAGAGAAAACGCGGGACCAAGCTTCCGCCGACCGTTTGCTGGAAACCATTGTTCGCACTCGCCGCAAACTGGACGAAAAGGCGCTGAATATGCAGAAATACAATCTCATCAAGGAGATTCGAAATAATTACCCGTTGGATGATTTCTTGAAGGGCAGCATCAATAACTACAAGTTGCTCGCCAGCATTTACAAGATTTTCGAAGAAGCGGTAAGCAATGTGGAGTGCGACCCCCGTGAATTGTTCAAGGCCCGTAACTGCATCGTGGAAAGCATTGCCGCACCAAAGACTCCTACTCGGGTCATCAGCGAAGAGGAAAAGAAAGACCTCGTGGAAGTGTATCAGAAGCAGAACGAGGAGGTTCGTCTTCTGGCGTACAAGTTGCTCATCGACTCCTTCAACGAAAAGTACAAGGGGTTGGACGACAACCAAAAGGTATTGATTCGCGAATACATCAACAACATCAGTAACACCAATTCCCTGCGCCAGTATATCAACACCGAGGTACCACGTGTACGGGAAGAAATCACCGAGTTGAAAAAGAAGGTGGAAAACGAAGTGGTGCGCATCAAGCTGGAAGAGACTCTCAATCAATTGGACAAGATTACGAAGGGTACGCTGGTCAAGGAAAATCAAATCATGGCCCTGATGTACAGCTACGAACTTATCAAGGAGTTGAAGAATCTCAAATGAACAAGTCTCAATTAAGAGCTTTGATTAGGGAGACCGTCAGTGAAATGTTCGACCCAATGGCGGGAGCGAAGCATCATCCCGACGAAAAAACTGTCAAAGATAAGCAGGCTTTAGTCGGATTGAACCATACCTTATCCGCCCTTAAAGCCGAACATACTACATTACGAAAACATATGGAACGAGTCTACGGAGACAAATACAACAACATCGAGGTATACTTGTCGGTGGGCAGTGATGGTCAGCCCGAGATTCAAGTACATGGCAGTCCCAAAGACCCAAGTATGGCTCTCGGTGGCAATCTAAACATTCGTTTTCCCCAATAATTTTAACATGGCTAAAGATACCAAGCAAATCATTCGCGAACTCGTGGAAGAAGTCATCGAAGAGATGACCACCACGGGTGCCGTCGCAGGCTATCAGACGCCCGACGCTTTCGGCAAAAATCCCAAAAAGAAACGGGACGCGGCTCGTTCCATGCCCGGTGGCAAGGTGGTGGGGGAAATTGATACCGACAACACCACGGTCGGCGAAAACTCCACCATGTTCATTCACCGAGACACCGTGACAGAAGGTCGCAGCCGTTACCGCAACTTCAAGGAAAGCGACATGATGAAAAACCACGCCAAGGTGTCTTATGGAATTCGGGAAGCAAAGAAGA
>ERZ724505.1011-NODE-1011-length-16160-cov-7.055511_pt1 | contig 16160 bp, 39 predicted proteins | sample MGYA00376038_ERZ724505 | MGnify/ENA primary metagenome ERZ724505 (study PRJEB28724, sample SAMN07190884) | wastewater metagenome | isolation source: effluent of sewage treatment plant in Hong Hong | place: Hong Kong | collected 2016-03-17 ... | reverse complement strand
AAGCCCTCTTTCTTCCAGAAATCGTACACGGCAATGCGGCTCACGCCTAGCACCTCGCCGATCTTGATCGCGCTCGGCCTCTGTCCTGCCGCCAGGGCTGCCTGCGCCAGGATTACCGCCTGCTGGCGACGGCTACGGCTCGTCGGGTCGCACACGCGGCCGGGAAGCCCGCCCTTTGGCCTGTGCCCACGCTCATACGCGGCCTTGAGTCCGGCCCTCACCCGCTCGCCCAGCAGCTCACGCTCGAAACTCGCCATCGAAGCCAGGATGTTTGCCGTGAGCTTCCCGGCTGGCGTGTCCAACGAGAAGCCGTCCTTCAACGACACGAGATCCACGTGCCGGTTCGCGAACTCATCGAACAAAGCCGTGAGTCCGCTCGCCGTCCTGCCGAGCCTATCGAGGCGCCAGACGATGACGCGATCAATGTGCCCGGTGCGCACCTGCCCGAGCATCCTCTCGAAGCCGGGCCGGTTGAAATTCTTGCCGCTGGCCTTGTCGGTAAACCAGACCGCCCTCGGCGCGTTGACTGCGCAATATCGCTCTAGGTCGCCCTTCTGAGAGTCGAAGGTTTGGCCGCCGCCGTCGGTGCTGATTCGCATGTACACCGCAGACCGGTTCGCTGGGACTACCGGGATGTCGTCGCTCACGATTCGCCTCGCGTTCGCCTGAGCACCTCGGAAGCACGCTGAACCGCGCACTTACCCGGCTCCTGCACGGTGAAGTCGTGGGTTCCGCAGCGCCCATCCCACGGGTACGCGTCCACGAAGACGCAGGTCGGAACGTTGTCCAGCACGGCCTCCAGCGCATCGGCCAGCTCGCGGATCTGCGCCTCCTGCGCTTCGTACACGCCGAGCACGGCGGCTCTTGCGTTCGGGCGCATCAGTTCCGGTCCGAAGCCCGGCCCGAAGGTGTGCCCGTACTCCACCATCAGCGCCTCGAATGCCTCGCGTGTCGGCCTCATGCGCCACCTCGCGCCTTGGCGACCATCCGCCCGGCCTCTTCGACCTCCTTCCCCGCCGGGGCCGTAGCCGCGATGGCACCCGCCAGTTTGTGCGTGTCCGGCCAGCTATCGCGCCCGAGGATGCCAGGGTGCAGCCCGATTGCCTCGCATGCGGCCTCGGAACGCGACCATGCCGCGCTCTTCGACTGCGCCTCGGTCGCGCCTTCCCACCAGCAGGCCGCGACGTGCGAGGGCGACAGCCTAGCCGCCGCCTCGCGTGCGTTCCGCCAGCCCGGGCCGTTCGTCCAAGGGGTGTGCTGGCTCTCTCGGTAAAGTCGCGCGCAGGTCTCGCGCGCCGTTTCGGTTTCGCTCATGGTTCCTTCTCCTATCTCGGCCCGTGCCGATCCACTCGACCGAGGGCGCCCGTCAGACGCCCTCACCCCAGGGGATCTAGCATCGCGTCTACTTCGGCGGCGTGCAACGCAGGAGAATCTGCTCTTCAATGCGCTCCATCTCCTCCGCCGATAGCGTTACCGGACCATCCGGCCCCTCGAACGTCACGTCATCGGGACGCTTGAGGGACTCGTCGAAAGCGTAGAGCGTGCGACGCAGGCAGCCGATACACACCCGCACACCGAAGGGTCCCTCTTTCCCGGGGAGCGCCTCGCCGATAAGGGCATACACCGGAAACAGCTTGAGACACTCCGAGCAGAGCATGCCGTTGGCCGGAACGATGCGCGCCGGGCGGAACGGTCCTACTTGCACGTTGACCTCGCCGCCTTCGCGCGCTCGTCTTCGAGGCGCTTCTCGATGTCGCGCAGGATGCCAACGAGCCGGAGCTGCTCGGCCTCGGTTGTGAACTCTCCGGGATTGTGGCGCCTCTGGTGACACGCATAGATACCGTCTTGAATGGCGCCGAAGAGCGCCAGCGCCTCGCCCTGCGTGAGCTTCAGAACCACGTCCAGACGCCCGCTCACTTCGCCACCTCGGCCTGTGCCGGGTAGAAAACACCGTTCACCACGACGCCGGGCGCTGCGGAGGACGGCATGCCGTTCGGGTAGACCCGTCGTCCGTCCTGGTAGCGTGCGAGGCGCCCCTCGCGGTCGCTAAGCGTGTAGAACCGCTCCCCGCTCGGTACGTTCCGGCGCTCCACCTCGGCCCACGCCAGCGCCTCGCGCCGAACCCCGACGCGCCGCCAGCGGTGCCATTTCGATCCGGGCAGGCCGATGACGGCGATCACTTCGACACCTCGGCCTCGCGTGCCTCGCTACGGGGGCGCATCTCGTCGAAGTCGAAGTCCATGAACGCCTCGAAGCCTTCGATTCCGAAGAGCATCTTGAGGGCGCTGTAGGTTTTCTGACATGCGAGGTACACGTCACGGTCGCGGATGGAGTCCGAGTTGTAGCCGAGGTTATCGGCCCACTCCTCGAACGTGTACCCGGCGTGGATGTCGCTCGCGTCGCTCTGGAGGCAGCCGAGCACCTCCGCGAGCTTCGGGCCGCCCTTGCAGCCGATGCCCATGCGGTATTCGGTCACGAACGGCTTGCGCCTCGCGTCCGCCGTGTTCGTGAGCGTCACCGAGTACAGGTTGTACTCCCAGCCCTTGCCGCCCTTCTCGCGCGGCGGGTCGGTGAACCGGCCGTGATGCCTCGCGTCCATCTTGACCGTTGAAATGTCGAATCCGCTCATACCTTCTCCCTTCCCTTTGTGGCCATCTTCAAGCGTGCGCCTTACGCACGGACGGCGCATGACGCGCCGTTTCGGCCTTACGTTCTAGCCGAGCTTTTCTTCGATCATGTCGGGCGTCCAACCGTGCCTCTCTGCGAGGTAGGCCGCAATCTCGTGATGCTTCACTTCGGGGCCTTCCGGCCCGTATGTGTTGTCGTCAACGTTGAACCAGCCGACGATTCCGCACCCCATGCCGCGAATCTCTTGCACGTACCACGGCGGGCGCGTCCGCGGTTGGGCCGCATTCTCCGCAGCCCTCGCCACGAGCGCCGCGCGCAAAGACGTAAACCCGTCAATGATTTCGAACGATTCGGCGCCGTCCACCCAGCTCGTGATCCTGTACTCTGGCTCGACATCGTGTTTACACATTCTCTCCCTCCGGTGCGGCCAGCGCCGCCTTCATCTTCGGCGTGACCGTTTCGACGTGGACTTGCCCGAGAATGGACGCGCGGCCGATTTCGGTCCTGAGAAACTTAGCCGCCTCGCGTCGCGTCCCGAGGATGTAGCGCGCCCATTCGCCAGACACTTCCCACGTACGCGGCCCGGTCCTGCGGCACCGGAGCTTCGAAGTCCGGTACGGGTTATCCCAGCTCGCGAGCGCCTCGTATTCGAGTTCGTTCATGACTTTCCCTCCCTTGCCGCGCGTGCGGCCTTACGTTCTAGCTAGCGTGCGTCCGCGTGTGGCGCCGCCGCACGTCCTCGGTACGCTCACGGTTCGCCTCGCGGTCAGCCACGGCCCACGCGTGAAACTCGCGCGCCGTCCAGAGCCGGTACGGCCAGCCGTTCGCCTCGCGCGCCCGGATGCGCCTGACCGCGAGGTGCTCCTCGTTGATCCCGTCCAGCTCCGCGAGCGTCCGGGGCGTTTCGATGTTGCGCATGAGCCCTCCCTCTCACCTGACCGCGACGAGTCCGCCGCGGAACGTCCGGAGCTTGCCGTTTTTCCTCGCGTAACGGATCGTTGAGATCGCGGCCCGTTTCGCAAATTCGCCCGCCGCAAGCGCGTTATCCCGGATGACCTCGCGTCCGTGGTAGTAGACAGCGTGCGTCACTTCGGCGCCGTGCCACTCGCGCCACTGCCGCTCCTGCTCTTCGGCGAACGCGATAGCCTTTTCCCTATCCTCGAACCAACGCACGAGGCCGCGTTCGTTCGTGACGTTGTAGTTCATTCCGCCTCCCTTGCCGCGCGTGCGGCCTCTCGTGTTGACTCATCTCGTCGAGGAGGCGTTGCCCTTCGGGATGATCCGGCTGGTACGCGGTACACGTCGCCATCCCGCAGTTCGGGCAGACGTTGAAGTGCGAGTGTGCGACCTCGCCGATCCACGGGCAACCGCCCGAGCACGATGCCACATAGCTGACCTTGATCGGCCCGCGCCGCCTTCCGCCCGCCTCTTGCCTCAGCCACGCCTCGGCGTATGCTTCCGCCTCGCGTTGCGCCTTGACCGCCACCGGGAACCCTGGGCACTCCTCGCGCGCAAGCTCGGCCGTCGCGATGATGCGGAGGAGATCCTCGACGGTGCTATCTGGCGGCGCATTGATCGCCTGCGCCATCTCGCGGCAGACTGCACGGGCAAGGCGCCCGGTGTCGTTCGGCCTCGCGACGAGCTTATAATCCGCTCCGCACCTTGCGCACGTCGTCCAGTGCGCTCCGGAACTCGCCACGATCATCATCGCCGGGCGCCCGCAGAGGTTGCATACCGGCTCGGCGCCGCGAATGCCGCTCACTCGCGCACCTCGCGCGCCAGCTCGCGACAGGCTTTCCGTGCGTATTCGATCCGGAGGTGCTGCTGGAAAACCTGCGTCGCCGGGATGCGCACTATGAGCCCATCCGCCCCGCAGTCCTCCGCCTCGCGTACCGTGAAGGACGCCCCTTCGCTCGTGATGAAGTAACGCCCCGCGTAGAGCTTGGAGCGGACGCGGCTCGCCAGGAACCGCATGGTGTCGCGGTCGAAGAAGTGGCAGCCGGCCTCGCGCGCCCGCCGCCTCACGTCCGCTATCGTCTTGAACATATCCCTTCCCTTTCCGGCCGGAATCACCCCGGCCCTGGAGCCTAGCCGCTCCCTGATACCGCCTCGCGCCTGTCACACGCGGGGCGGTATCTAGCAACGGTTAGAATCTAGCGGGCGAGCTTGAGCGCCTCGCGAAGTGCGTCACGCGTGGAGTAGCGATCAATGGACTCGGAACCCTCCATGCTGGCGCATGCGCGAATCCGCGCTTGGTTCGCCTCGCGTAGGTCGCAGATGCGGAAGGATCGGCCTACCAGCTCGGAAACCAGCTCTTCGAGATCATCGTCGAAACAGCCGGATTCGAGCGCGGCCGAAAACTCCGCGACCTCGCGCGCGCTCCAGTCGTCTTCGTCGAGCACCGGGTAGTTTTCGAGATCCGAGAGAATGCGCTCCGCCTCGCGAATCGCCTTTTCCGCCTCGGGCGCGGCCGGATCAATGAGAATGGTCTCGTACCAGCCGCACGCCCAATGATTGAAGCTCGCCACGAAGACGCCGGAGCTGGTATAGGTGCCGTCATCCTCGCACGTATCCTCTCCCCCGAGCCTCTCCAGCGCCGCCTCGAAATTGGACTCCTCCAGCGCGTCGGAATCGCGATTGCGCGAAAGCACCGTGTACATTCCACGGAGATTCGCGCCGATATAGTTGGCGCTCGAATCGTAGGCCGTCGGCCCGCTTGTGCTCCAAAGCTTGAGTGTCGTTTTCATCGTCCTACCCTTTCTGCCTCGCGTGAAGGCTTGACCATTCCATGAGGCGCCCCCGGCCGGGGGCGCCCGAGCAATGGTCAGGCGGCTTTGGTGGCGCGCTTCGTGGTCCGCTTAGCCCGTGCGTACGTGTTCCCGTCGCCGATGTGGACGGCATGCCACACATAGCCGTCCGGCCCGACGAAGCGGTAATCCACGCGCTCCGCTTTCCGCCCGAACACGTAGCACGTGGAAACGCGGTGGCGGAAAACGACAAACCGGAGCGCTCCGGGCCAGTCGGTCAACGCGAGATTGTTCTCCGCCTGATAGAGAAATCCGCGCCCGGTCGCGCGCATGTTCTCCGCCTCGCGTTCGGACGCGCACGGGTAGCAAATCCTCCGCCCGTCCGGCGTTGTAGCGTAGCCGGTGGCGCCGGACGCCGGGAATCGTCCGTCCGGGCGCGGAATGATGAGCCCCTCTGAATCTGTCGGGACGTGTCCACAATCGAGCATGGCCCTACTCCGTTTCCGCCGCGCGCATCGCGGCATAGGCAATGAACTGCGTCACTTCGAGGAGAAAGCGCAACGCCTCGCGGTCGGCGAAGGTGGACGTGCGCGCGCGCTTCACTGCCCCGCCTCGCACGTCAGGGCGTGCTGAAACGTCTCGGCGATGTACCCCTTGATCTCGTTGCGGTCCCGCCCCGTGACGCGCAGCGCGATGCCGTGCACGAAATCCGGGGTCACGATGACCTTGTGTTCCGTCCAGCCGGAGTAGTACCCGTGTTCCGTCATATGGTGAAACGCGGTCAGGAACACGAGACGATCCGGCGTGCTGGAATCGTCCAGCTTTGTACCGTGGTCGAATCCGGAGCCGGAAGGCATGGTCTCGAGAGCCTTTTCGAGCCTCTCCTGCCACGCTGCCTTGATGTGGTCCACGGCGCTACCCTTGAGCGTGTTGAGCGCGTGCGCGATGATCTGGTACGTTTTCATAAGACTTCCCTTCCCTTCGTTCGGAGTGCTTAGGCGCTCCATGAGGCGGACCGTCAGTCCGCCCGAGCAGCGTCTACGAACCCCAACATGGGGCCGGATTCCGGATCTGTCAAGCGGTAGGCTCGTTTTTTTCGCGCTACCGCTTAACAACGCGCCGTTTCGAGGTCTCCGGAACCCTACCCTTGGAGCAGCCAGGGCGTGCTGGACCGGCGAATCTGTAACTGCGTCGGTTGCGGATTACCATCGCCCGTGAGGCGTCCCGAGGGCTGGCGAGAGACGGTGAAGGGGAGGATTGCCCTTCTCGCTTTGTGTTGCAAAGTTGCTTTGTCCTGCAAAGTAGGCGTCGCGTCTCGTAGGTCCGTCCGTCCGTCGTTGCGTCGTCCGTGGCCAGCCGTGGGCCATCGGATCGGACCACACACGCGTGATTCGAGGCGGAAACGCTAACCGGTAGACTAGAGGCTATCGGTGTACACCTGAGGGGCGCGTCGAGCGCTTACCTATGCGGCGGATTCAGGGGGAGTCTACGCGTTTACATCGTGGCGCTCGTCGCGCTGCTCGTGTACGTGAGGCGGCGCGCGCGAGCTGCATCGAGCTGCCGTGCCCGCGGTCGAGCCCTCCCCGGCCGCCCTCGTGTAACCCGTCCACCCCCCGAGGCCCGACGCAACCCGCGCAACCCTCATCATGTATCGTCCCTGCCGTATCAATCTGCAACTTTGTCGGACCTCTACCGACAGAGTGTCTGATTTCGTGCAGTTCTACGGGTGTAGGGGGTGGGTGGGTGTCTGTTTTCGTGCATGTTGCGTGTTTTCAGACACTCTTGGCGGAGCGGTGCGGTTGTGGAATCGACAACGCCGTGCCCTCTCTAGCCGCCGGACGGGCGGCGAGTGGTTCGGCTCCGGGCGCGAAGCGACCGGCTCTACTCAGGGGGGACGGGGGGAGGGGACGGACCGACGGGAGAAGCCCATTCGAACCGACCGGGTGGGTTTCATACCACTCCACACTTCATTGTCAAGGGGGCGTGGTTTGGCGGGCTCTATCTCTCGTTGGGATCCATAATTCGGTCAAATTTCGCGTCGAAAGTCTCGCAAGTGGCTCATTTCGCGGCGCTTACCGAGCTATGGTTTTTATCGGTATAGCTACGGCTTCTTCTTCGCGGCGTTGAGGAGGTCGAGGTGAGCCTTGGCGACGCCTACGAGGGCGTTTCGGCGTGTCATCCGCTTGGCGCGCGGGGTTCTTTTGAGCTTCTCCTGTGCGATCCGGAGGCGGTAGGCGAGGAGATCGGCGTTCTCGGTCATCGGTTTTGCCCTATTGGAGTGTCTTCGCTAGCCCACGGGTCATGGAAGACGGGGATCGGTGGAGGGATGTGCGCCTTCGGCCGTGGCGCCTTCTCGATACCGAGCGCCTTGGCTTCGTGGATGCACTGGCGGCAGGAGACTCGGTAGATGTCCTCGGTGCAGCGCTTGGCGAAGTCGGCCGCGTCGGTCCTGAGCCCACCGTAGACGGCCCTCTTGCAGGCGTAGAGGACGATCTGGCGGATGCGCTTCCGGCCGTTGCGGTGGGGGCCGCGCGATTCGTGGTCGACACGGACGACGAGGTGTTTGTCGGGCAGTTGCCCCTTCGGAACCTTGGTGCCGGGCGGTCGTGGGTCGATGTTCACTGGCCCCTCGCCTTGTTGCGCCAGAACCAGACGTCCTCCCAGCGGTTCGGGTCCTCCGGCGGCTCCGTCGTCATCGGCTCGAACGCCCCGTCGTCCACTCGGCACGCGGGGTCTTGGCAGATGACCGGCTCTGGGCACGAGCCCCGGCCGTACTTCTCGTGGTTCTCGGCTGTCCATCCACCGGGAAACGAGAAAGCGCCCATCCCGCTGATCTTCTCGTGGGCGCATCCTGCTGGCGAGGTGTATCTGGTGTCTTCCGTCATGGCGCGATTTCACCCCTCCGTGGCCCAGAGGTTTTCATCCGGATCTGGCTCCGGTTCCGTCAGGTTGACGAGGCGTTCGCTCATGGGTAGCCGTACCGATCTGCCGCCGCGTCGAGGCCCTCGCGGTACCCAGCGTCGCGCCCCATCTCCTCAGCCCGTGCGCACCACTCTTCGGCGGTTAAGGACCACTGCTTCTCGACTTCCACGAGTTGCTCCTCCAGTTCCTTGATCCGCCCTCTCGCGGCGTCTCGCTCCGTGGCCGTGTCTCGGACGTGCCCTCTTAGGTCGCACACCTCGCAGTGGCATGAGTCGCTCTCTGCCGAGAGGGTCCACGCCAAGAAGCCGCACTCGCGGCAGTCTTGACGCGTGTTGATCGGCCTGTTCCTGTCTCCGTAGAGGTAGCGAACGCTCATTCCTCCCCTCCCGCTTCGAACATCACCGGGACCTGAGGCGCGATCTTGACGAGTGCCGCGAAGATCATCTGCGTGGACTTCCGCCGGGCCTCCACGCGCGGCCGGGTCCGAGCCCCCCTCCGTGCCAGCCACTCGGCGAAGGGCATCTCCCACCCCTGCGGAGGGCGGGAGTCGTGCCACGAGCGGGTGCAGTCCCAGCAGAGCACCTCGTAGAGATCGGTGAAGTCGGGGGTGAGAACTCCGCAGTCGAAGACGAATCCGGTGCAAGCCTCGCACTCGTCGCCGGAGACGAGGTTGCGCACCTTGTAGCCGCGCTTTTCTGCCCACTTACGGAAGGCGTTTTCGTAGGCGTGCCGCTTGCGTCTCACTTCCCCTCCTTCGCCGCGGCTTCCCACTCATCCAAGACGGCGAGGAAGCAGTCGAACGCGCTCTTGTCGAGGTCGATGTCGGTGTAGCGGAAGGTGAGTTCCCCCAAGAACTCCCGCGCGATGCGGGCGCGGTAAGCGGGGCTCTTCAGCGCCGCTTCGGCCTCGTCGGCGCGCTTGATGTTGTGGGCGAGGGTCTCGCTCGTGCAGTGGCAGCCGTCGTGCCACGTCGAGCACTCCGCGATGACCTCGTGCGCGCCAGGGGCGAGGGCGAAGGCCTTGCCGTGGATGGCCTCCAGTTCCGCGATGCGGGCCAGCGCGGCGTCGTAGGCGGCCATCACCCGCCCGGCCGATGTGTCGACGGCCCGGCCTTGGGCGAACGTACGGATGTCGGTGCTGTTGTACTCGGCGACGTCGCCACCGTAGGCGAGCATCCTTTCGTGGAACTCATCGCGCGTCAGGATGCTCATTCCTTCCTCCAGAACCAATCCCACGCGTCGCAAATGCGGTCGCGCAGGGCTACAGCAAACGCCAGCACCCGCTTCATCGCGACACCAACCGCGCCAGTAGGACGAGGACGCAGAAGCCGATCACACCATAGACGGCGGCCTCCCTCCAGTCCTCCCTGACCGGCACCGGCTCCCTCTGGATGGGCACGATCTCTACGGTGTGCCACGTCAGCGCTCCGGTCCTCGGCGCCGCAAGGCAGGACTGGATGTGGAAGGCCGACTCGGTGCGGACGTAGCGGGACGAGCCCCACTCTGCGCAGGGGACGCTGGTTGCGCTCACGGCCGAGGCGCCGCTCCGCCGAAGTAGAAGTCGTCGGCCTCTTTGATGTCGTGAGCACGTTTCGTCTCGGCCAGCTTCTCCTCCAGCTTCTCGTTGCGCTTTTCCAGCCGCTTGATGGTCTCGCGGAGCCGCCTGTTCTCGGCGAGCAGGTCGCTGATTTTGGGGTTTTTCACTTGCCCTCCTTGGCGACAGCCTCGGCGAAGATGCGGCCGAGCCGCACCGAGTCGTTTGCCGCGTCGGTTGCGAACTCATCGGGAATGTCGAGGTTGTCGGCCCACGTCGAAGCCCATCGCCCGAAGATGTCGGCGGCGACGCGCGTGGCGAGGTCGGCGCCGTTGGATTGGATGTCGAGGGTCTGCCGCATGATCTCGTAGAGGGGCTCGTTCTGGCGAAGAGCCTGCTCGTTCATCGCGCGTTGGGCAGCGTCACGCTCCTCGCCCTTCGCAATGAGGGCCTTGTCGCGCTCCCATTTGCGCTCGAAGTGGTCGGCGATCCGAGCCACGTCGCGCTGCGTCTTCTCCAACGCAAGCATGGCGTACTCGGACAGCCGGTTCAGGTCAATCGGGCAGTCGCTCATTCCTTCTCCTTCTCCAGTGGGTACGTACCAAGCTCGCCCGCTTGGCTCAGCGCGGTCTTCGCCATGCTCGCGCAGGTGAAGCCGTGCCCGGGGTTTGCGGATCCGTAGGTTGCGATCTCGATTAGGGCGTTCTTGAGTTGGAGGTACTTGTCCACGCGACACGAGAGGCACGGGATGGGTTCGCTGTGCTTGGGGCAGAGGTAGGTGCCGGTGAACGGACCGTCGGTGCTCAATTCACACCGCCGGGGTTCGCGTAGAAGAAGCGGTGTGGCTTGGCGAGAACCGTCTCCATCGCGAAGCCCTGCCCCGTCTGGAACACTGGCACCCCTTCGATCCCCTGCGTCTGGAGTTCTTCGCGCGCGCACTCCTGCTGCTCCGGAGTGTCGATGGGCATGACGAGTGGAAACTCGTGCTTGCGATGGACCACGATGTAGGTGTCGATCTTCATGGCTGAATCCCGCACGACCGGAGGAAGTCCGCGTCGCTCTGCTTGGCCTTGCGCGTCTGCTTCTTCGCCTTCGTCTTCACGGGTTCGAGGCCGCAGAGGAGGGCGGCGAACGCTCCGAGCATCTCCGTCTCCTCGGACTCCGAGACGGTCGCGACCTTCCGCGACTCGTTGCGCTGCGAGGCCAGCCACGCTTGGATGATGGCGCTGGTCGAACTCGTCTCGAAATGGCGGTGCGCGAAGCACATCTTGAACCGCGCCTGCGGGGCCTTCCGGCAGGCGGGGAACTGGCAGTAGAACTCCTCCCTCACTCCGTCACCTCCAGCCCTTCCAGCCGGGCGATCTCCGCCTCGGCTTCGTTCTTGATCGGATAGAACACGTTGTCAGCAGCCCGTTCGGCAGCGGCGCGGACGTCGGCAGCTTCGTCCTTTGCCGCTTCGTACTCGTCTTCGGCGTCGCGGTACGCCCGCCCGCACACCCCGTCGGCGAGGGTGATGATGAGGTGCTGGTCCGCGATGAGGCGGTCCCTCTCGGCGCGCGTCATGCGCCCCACCCTCGGAGCCGCTTGTTCTGGACCGGCACCTGCTGGTCGCTGCTGGTCATACCCGCCACCGCCATAAACGACACCATCCGGGCCGTCGCGTACGCGAAGAGGAGCTGGGCCATCTCCTTCGGGGAGGGCGGCTTCGGCGGCTCGGGTTCGGGCGGCTCAAGCACCGCCTTGAGCGCGTCGTACTCCTGCGGGTGCAGCGGCACGCCGGACTGGAGGCGCATCGCCGCGAGAGTCCGGAGGGTCTCGGGATCGTCGAAGCGCTCCTTTGTTCTCATGGCTTGGTCTCTTTGGCCCTGAGTCGCGAGACGATGAGGTTGACGTAAGGACCGACCCCGCGCTTGTCCTGCGCGGCCTTCGCCTGAAGCCACGCGAGGTTTTCCGGTTCGAAGCGCACCGAGGTCGTCGGAGGTCGCTGGGGCTTTTTTGTCTTCATGGTGAAGATTTTGGATGCAAAGGCGTGGCGCGTCAACTAGAATCTTCGGCGAAGGGAGCGGAGATGTTTTTCAAAGAAGACTACGTGGAGCAAAACCCGGAGCGGCGAAAAGAGGACCTTCTCGAAGACGTCAGGTTCGAGCTTCGGACGATCAAGCACCTCATCGCCATGTTGGTGCAGGTCAAGTCAGGGCTCGACCCGCAGCGGCTTATCGCGACGGCAGAGTCGCAGGCTAGGAGCGAACGGTGAAGCGCTGGACTACGCCGCCGAAGTGGCGGCTCGGCAGAGATCCCGGCGAAGAAAAGGAGACGCTACTCCTCGATTGGGGAGAGCCGGGCAAGTACGTCGAGGTGCCGGACGAGGAAGCGGTCGAGTCCTGCGTGGAACTCCTTGACGGCTCGCCGGTCGATGAGGGCTCGGTCGCCAAGCCCCACGAGTACACCGACGACTTCATCAGGGGCCAGCTTTGGCGGAGGCACCCGGACTACCCCGGGCTGTACATCGTCGTGGAGCTGAAGGGCTGGAGCGTGGCTAGGATCGGCGAGCACCCGCGCTACATCCATGACATCCAGAACACCCTCGCTGCCGCTGGATTCCGGCTGCCGTTCGGCTGGGTCACGTTCCCGATCTACGGCGCGAGCGGCGGGCCGACGAGCCGGATCTGCTTCCCTGTGCTTGACCGCGTTGGGAGCACGCGCGGATCAAAAGACAAGGAGGTCCCTTGATACGACTCCACCGAGGCCGCGAAGGCCAGATGTCCCGCATCGTCCTTGAGCGCATCGCCAGGGACATCGAGGAGGTCTTCACCGCTCAGGCAGGCGAACTCCGCGAACTGGCCGACGCCATCTCCGACTTCGCCATGCGGGCGCGAACCAACGGCCAGCGCACCTTCGGCTACTACACCGACGGCTCCAAGAACCCCGAGGAGTGGGAGGTCGTCGAGTCGATCTGCAAGGCTGGGCGCACCGGCTGGACCTACGCCAAGATCAGGGATTTCATCCAGCAGGCCCACAAGGTCGACCTGCCGAGGCCCACCCTGCGCGACATCCTCATCAGGGAGAGGGTCATCGCACCGAGCGGCGTCAAGAAGAAGCGGAAGCGGTATCCTAAGCGGCAGGTTGCGGCCGAGGGGGCTGAGTCATGAAGCGAGTCCCGAGGCCGAACGTCCGGAAGCGCAGGGGGCGGCGCTGGATCAAGAAGCAGCGCGCCGAAGCCCTCTGGCAGCGAAACTACCGGCGGCTCATGGATCAGCTCATCATGGGCATGGCGAAGGCGACGGGGGCGGTCGCGAAGGCGCTGGACGAGGAGTGCAGGCTCGCCAACGAACGGCTCCGCGCCAAAGGCATCGAACCGTCCGGCCGCTCCATGCGGATACCGTTCATCATCAAGTCCTACCCGGACGAGGCCGCGATGCTGCGAGACTGGAATCGCTAGCCCTTCTTCCGGCCCCGCTTCGGCGGCGGCGGCGCACCCGGCACCACCCCCGGCCCCAGCAGCAGGACCCTCGGCGCAGGGGCAGGCTCATGCGAAGGCGGTCGGTAGCCCTCCTGCGGCCCGGCCGTCCCCATCGCCACCCGGACGTCGGCAAGGGCGAGCGGGTGCTTCTCCAAAGCGCGAAGTAACTTTGAACGCAGTTGCGCCCACTCGGCCGTCTCCGCGATGTTCGTCGTCACCGCCGCCCCGGCCCGGATCAGCCCCCGCATCTTTCCGACCTTCTCCAAGATCGACTCGATGCGCGAGAGCCCCTTCAGCGCGGCGTCCGTGTCCGTGAAGGGCGTGTTCCCGCAGGCTTCGCAGGCCACGCCACCGCCCTTCATGGCGTCGCTCACGATCCGCGCGGCCATGCTGATGAGGGAGCGGAACTCCATCTCCAGCGAGTCGAGGCTCGCCGTGGGCCGGTCAGGAACCGAGTCGAATCCGTCGTTCATGGCTTCCTACTCTGCGGGACGAAGCGCCCGCCTACCATCAGCGGCTTGTCGGTAGCACCGAACTTCCGCCGAGCCCGCCAGTACTGCTGGGCCGCGTAGTTCGGGTCGTCCGAGGTCACCGCAGCCGCGATCTGCTGCTCCGCAGTCAACACCGGGACGTACGGCTTCTTGTTGTTCTCCCCCCACCACAAGGCCCACCCCGCCGCCATCACGAGGTCGTCATGCACCGAAGACAGGTCGGCCCCGAACTTCGTCCGGCCGCCAGCCTCCTTCGTCATCGTGAACCGCCGGAGTTGCTTCTCAAGATCGCTAGACCGCGCCAGCATCCGCGGTATCTTGATCCGCTCCGTCTCCAGCACCACACTCACCGCCGCAACAAGGTCACGCTTCGGCACGTTCACCAAGTACCCGTCCCGGTTCACCGTATCGCCCGCCGTCACCATGCCCGAGATCAGCCGCGCAGGGGAGTCCGCAGCCCTGAATGCCGCGTACAGTGGGTCGATCACGCCGGGGCCGACTTGGTTTCGCTCGATGACGATGGTCGTGTGGTACGCCAGCGGAGGCTTCGACACGAAATCGACGATTCGCGCAACAAGAAGCGGCACAGTGAGGCGCCGGATCATGTTGATCTTCAGCGCCTCGTAGGTAGGGCGTTCGCCCTCTACAGTGGAGCGCTGAAGGACGATCATAGCGGTATAGTCGAAACTTAGAGCCAAGTCCATTCCGATGAGGTAGTCGCGAACGGGGCGTTTGGCCGTCTTCTCGCTCACTCGATTCCGCCTTCGATAATGACAGACGGAGCGTCGTTCGTGAACGCAGCGTCGATACTGTACGGATTGTACACACTTTGGTCAGAGGCGGTGAATTCGGCGAGGTACTCTTGGGCGAAGTCGTACTGTGTGCGCGTCTGCCGCTCCATCTCTATAAAGTCTTGGCCCTGTCGTGCGCGGACTTCGGGGGTTTCGCACGTGACCCTGATGATCTCCCATGTCGGCGTCTCGCCGCGACGGATCTGCTCTTCTACGGAAGAGAACGTGTCGTAGAACTTTCCAACGCGACCCGCAGGCGTGGATAGCATGACGATGCGCCCGCGGCTCACCGCAACGGACGGCAGCATTGCTTTTATGGTATCGTCAGGTAGATACGCGGCCTCATCCATCAGCAATAGGTCGGGCGTGTACCCTCGTGTGGACGAATCTGTCCCTGGTAGCGCAACGATCCGCGAACCAGTCGACGATTCGATCTTGGTCGTCGCGTCTTTTATCATCCCTCCGTTGCTAGGCATGTGCGACAGTAGCGTCTTTGCCCGCCGAAGAAGCTCCGAACTTTGCGCCTCTGTCGGAGCTACGATCAGGACCAACGATCCTGGCCGATAAAAGAACGTGTGCGCGGCCAACGCTGCTGCACCGGTACTTTTTCCGGCCTGCCTTGCACATGCCACGCAACAGTGGAGTGGTGATGTAATTAGGCGCTCTTGCCACTCGTCGGCCACCATCCCAGCGGCGGCGAGGATCGACGTTTTTTGCGAAGCCCTTAAAAAGTCATCCTCTAAGACGTTGGGCACAGTGGGACCTTCCTCTTCCGTCCTTGTCCTGGCGGATGTACGCCGCGACGACTGTTCTCGCCGATATCAGTAATGTCCATGTGGCCCGGGTGGACGCACCACGTTGTTCTGCACAGGTGGTCGATTACGAGCGGTCGTGGGATCTCACCGACGAGTTCTTCGTAAACGAGGCGATGGGCCAGTCTAGTCCTACCCTTGAGGTGAAATGTCGTCTCGCCGTATCCGTACTTGTTGAGATTTCCGGTCCACTTCCAGCATCCGCCGGGCTGCACGAGGATGTACTTGGCGAGGCGATCCCACGCGGGCAGGACCGGGTGCTTCCGTACGTAGTACGACTTCCGGACGCGCGGCGCTCGTGGTTTCGGCTCCGGCTTGTTCGGTGTGGCGCCGACGTTGGCGATTCGCCGCATGGCCGCGCCACGGGTGATGCCGAACTCGGACGCTATCTCCTGAACCGTCTTGCCTTCAAGGGATAGGCGGATCACCTTCTCTCTTTCGGCCTGCCGTCGGTGCGGGACCCCGTGGTTCCCGGCGATTTGGTCAACACGGGACTTGGTGATCCCGTAGGCTTCCGAGAGTTCCCGGAGCGTGGCCCCGGCTGCTCGTCTCTCGACGATCTCTCGGTCCCGGGCGGCGATGATCGGGCTTGGCGGGTGACCCTTCATGGGTGTAGAATCTCACGCACTTCGGCGGTTTTCAAGCACTATGGTAGTTTTTCTGATCCGCGTCATGTTGACGTGGCGCAGAAACTGAACCAGAATGCCGTCCCGGGAGGGTTCCGGCTTGAAAAACCTCATCTCGGGCATGGTCCTTGCCGTAATCCTCTGCGGCCT
>ERZ724505.1006-NODE-1006-length-16206-cov-24.637360_pt1 | contig 16206 bp, 20 predicted proteins | sample MGYA00376038_ERZ724505 | MGnify/ENA primary metagenome ERZ724505 (study PRJEB28724, sample SAMN07190884) | wastewater metagenome | isolation source: effluent of sewage treatment plant in Hong Hong | place: Hong Kong | collected 2016-03-17 ... | reverse complement strand
CCCCTTGCAGCGTCACACCACTAGCTACTAATACTTGTGCGCCATAAGTACCTGTGATGCTGATATTTACACTGTCGCCTGATGTTTTACTAGCCCCTGTATCAGTATCAATGGTAATACTTGTTAAAGAGTTATTACTTAATTCAATGATAATTCGTCCGTTCTCTGTTACAGCACTTGCAGGGACGGTGTAGGTCGCACCACCACTAGATACAAAACTATATCTTTGGTTGGCAATAGCTGCGTATGTTGAAGATGCCGAGCCTGTTGTTAAATAGTTAGACATACCCGATTGTGTTTGGTATGTACTTGCTGCCGTAGCAGATGTTAAATAACCACTCAAATTCACCAACAAAGAGTAGCTTCCGCCCTCAAACTTATAATGAGCGTTTGTATCCTCATCATAAACAATACAACCCTCTGGTAGAGTGTAGAATGTCCACACATCTTCTACACGGACAGCTAACTTGTTATTCTGTCCTGCAAAAGCACCACTACCACTAGATACAATATAACGTGTACCGTTTGTTGTAACAGAAGGTGTAGCTGCAAAATCTAAAACATTGATGTGAAGTATAGCACCAATCTTAACAAGATTAGAATCCATACCAACATTCCAACCATCTTCACCTAATGTCCAACCATAATTTAAACCCGATACTGGGTCTTGTTTAGCCGCCATTTTATTATCCTTGTACTAAATCGTATGATACGCAAATTGGGAGAGGGATAATGCTACCAATGCTACTAAGCCCTCGTAAAAAGTATTCCTGTAACGGTGTCAATGTACCGTAGTATGTGATGACAACATGAGCAGGTTGCACCTCATCTATCTCTGTGTCTGTTCTTTGTAAGATGTAATTAACAGCATCCAACACGCCTTGAGGAGATGTGTTTGATATGTTAGCAGCAATCCTAGCTCTTAGAATGAATCTGTAGTCATCATCGTTAAGAAGATAATCTTCCCCCTCTTTATCAGATACAGACTTCCACACACCACCAACACTTGGGTTAGCTAACGTACCAAACGTCTGTGCATTTGCTGCACCATCAAAACCAAAGAAAGGGAATAGCGTGAAATCCACTAACAATCTTGGTTGACCAACAATCGCACCAATAATGTCTAATTGTGTACCAACAGCATTATCTAAATCCCTTAATTGTGTCAAATCTTTAAATAGGTTTTGAAGCTCTTGTAACTCGTCCATGACAATCGTGATATAATTATCAAAGATAGGGTGAGTAGAATACTCAAATTGTTGTGTATATCTACCTCTAGCCTCTGCTGTTAAATCTTTTGTTTCAAAAGGTATGAGAGCCATAAATCCTCCTTAAACAAAAGAGATAACGATATTACTACGAGATAAGTTAGCAATGTTGTTAAAAGGAACAACAATGTTAGTTGTACCGATTGGTGTAGGTGATGTACCTATTGTCAAAGAGGTAACATAGAAACCACCTGTTGAACTATTTATTGGTGTATATAACCTACTGTATAGCACATCTTCACCAATGCGTAGTGTGCTGATATGTGTTAGCAAAGCATCTTCTATCAGTGTTACACCATCACTAGGGAATGCGTTATCTTTAACAATAGTCATACTGATATAAACAGGCAAATCTGTTGGTCTGTCAAAACTAATGTTGTGTGGCAATCCTTGACTATCATTAACAGCAACAGTGGTGCTGCCATATGATAAGATACCAGCAGGTTTGTTATCCCAAATAGCTTGAGCAATCTCACTGTCAATACCACCTAAGACGATTGGATAAAACGACTTCTTAGGAACAGGTGGGCTAATAAAATCAGTATCTGTCTCGTTCTCGTATATTACAACTTGTTTAACACCTTTTATACCTAAGATAGCAGCGTAAATCGCTTCATAAGTGTTCATTCCATCTCGGAATTTAGCTTTTAGATAACGAAGTCGAAGCTCTGCATCGGTCTCTAACTCTTTACCAAGTATTGCAGCAAAAGGGTTTGTAACACTGTCCCATCCAACCAAAGGGGATTGGATTGTTTGTATCGTATCGGCATCTTGAGGAAATGCCCCTAACTCTGTACAAGAAGCTAGTGTAGCTTTCTTAGCTTTAGTAATTGTAAATTGAGAAGCGTTGAATGTGCAATCAAAGTTAAGGTCTGTCACTTGTATCTGCAACTGACTATCAACCAATAAAGCTGTGATATAACCTATATGTGAGGTGTTAATAGCACTTATCAATCCGTTGATAATACTCGCTTGAGTAGCACCAACACCAGAAGTGTAAGTAACACTAACAGGAGCATTGTTGACACCAAGTACCTGATAGGTAAAAGAATACACTGTGCTATCTGCAACTGTAGTAGGGATGATTTGAATTGCCGAACAAGCTGTTTCATTTAATACCACATTCTCTTGAAATTCAAACACCTTGTTTGTATTAGCACTTCTTACATAGCTGCCTGTTGGAATTGTGATGCCATAAGTGCCTCTACTTACCAATCTTGCCTGTGATGCAGATTCTGTGTTTCTGACAACACCACCTAAAGCACAAAGCTGTTCAAGAGCTACACCCGTTGCTTGGTTAATATCAAAAGCTGAATATGTAGCTTGTGCTGTTTCCCACAACTCGGAGATTGGGTCAGCCACAATACTAATCCATCGACCTAACACACTGTTGTCTGATGTATCTAATACATCACCGACACCTAAAGAGGGGCTAAACTTTGTAACAGCACTAGCTTTTAGAGAGGCTATGATTTCGTTCAACCGTTTTACACTAAATCCTGTGCTGCTTAGTCCAGCCATTTTATCACCTTAGATTGTTAAATTCACTACAGCGTAGAATCCGTCAAGTGTTCTTGTTTTGAAGCTAATGTTGAGTTTACGGAGCGTGTTGTCATAAACACTATCGTACTCAGCTATTTGTAACACTTCCGCATCTCGTACTATTTCTGATTGCAACAACGCGTCAATGGTAGCTTTTTTCCTGTTCTTCCCAATCACTTGACCAAAATAGTCAATACCTAAATTCTCATCTAAAAACCACTCACCTTTGAATGTTTTTAGGCGGATAGACAGCCTTTGTGCTAAGTTTTCGGAAGTAGCTGTGGTTAGCTGACTAGATACAGCAGAGCGTAATGACGTAGTGCTGCCACCACCGTAAGCTACGCCATAGTCAATACCGTACCCATATTCATCAACAGCGTCTGTGATTGTTGTGGTAGCAGAGAACGACACATCACCTGTTATTGCGTCTAATTTAATATCCATATCTCACCTATTAAGGGGTAGGTATATCAATTTGACAACTACCTATAGATTTCATTTTGTCTGTGATTGCTTGTGTTAGCTCTGCAATCTTCAATGTAATTGCTGCAACTTGAAGTTGTAAACTTGTATATGGTGCAACAAGAGGTTTAATAATAGAATCAATCAAACCTTCTATCCATTCAATAACATCATCAGGGGTAACAGGTGGGTCGAGCAGTGCTTGTAAAGGAAGGAGCTTATCTAGTTGATCTGTTATAGCTGATAATTCAGCTTGGATTGATGCAAAAACACCATCAACCACTTCTTGTAACGATTTGCAATCAGTGACACTGTTTACAGAGTCAATGTAAGCATCGTATTGTTGTGTGTTAATAACACTACTACCCTGTGGATTCATACTTCTCACCTAAAATATATTTGAGACAATACCATTAACTACTGTAACAACTTGCCCTGTTGGTGTAGTAAAGCTGCCTGTAGCACCTGTACCTACACTTACATTCCCTTTGGTAGATAAACCAGAGTCAACGTACATATCGTTTCCGTTTATCTCTATTTTACCACCACTTTTAACTCTAATCTCACATTCATTTGATTTACCAATGTTATGGGCAATAACAACATCTGTTGTGCTATGTGGTAATGTTCTGTTAGATTGTTTGTTGATTGCTTTATCAAAAGCAAATGCACAAGGGATAGCTATAGCATCTCGCCTACTAAACATTCTTGTATCTGTTGGGTCATGTGTAGTGTGAGACCCTGCTTTGAAAACATCAATGTTGTTTTGATTGAATACAAGAAGAACAATATCCCCTTTGTTCACGGGGAATGTGACAGCTGATGTACTAGAGCTAGGGAACACTAAAGGAACACTCAAGATAACAGGACATTCTTGATAGTCGCTGTCAACATATTGTTTGTTGATAATAGGTTTAACATCTACACGTTGTTCACCTAAATCCCTAACTTGCTCAACAATAGCTAATGTTGCAGTGTTTATTTGTGAGAGTTTGAAGTCAAAGAAGTTAGTAACAATCGACTCTAAGTTGTCTTCCATTATAAGTCCCTCACATTGTCACACCACAAGGTCATTTTCCAATCACCACCATGAGAATCACCTTCGTACTTGATTGTTCTAACACGGTAATAACCTGATAAGTTAGTTTTAATACTCTCCAACTTTACAAGTGTGTTTGGTTGACATCTGGGGTTAAGCAATGCTTCTGTTGTAATATTAAAACGTATCTTTTTAAGTGTCTTAGCTTTAACAACATTGCCTTTCTTATTTACTTTTTCAAGAGGTGTTATTCTTTCCTCGTTGTTTTGCAAAGGAACATCGACACTCGTACTGACCTTTTCATAGTTAGCTTGAGGAATACCAATCAGCCCTGTTTGATAGTTTAGAATATACGCTGTTTCTGTCTTTTCGGAAGGGGCTAATCCGCGTTTATCTTTAACAGTGAGCTTGTTGTTGTTTATATCCCATTCCATACCATTAGAAGTTGTTATCTCATCTAACACTTGTTTGAATGTACCAAGAGCAGGGAATCCATAGGCAAATGTTTTCTCAATAGATTCGCCTGATATAGAGGATACCTCAACACCTTGATTTGTTGCTATGTCAGAAATAACATCTTTTATCTTCGTGTTTTCAGGGTATGTTTTACTTATTTTTGCGGCATTGAGGGTGGCAAAACCTTCGTAAATAACAAACTCTGTCTCTGTACCTGCCGCATCTTGTTTTGTTGTTACTTGTAAAACATCACCGACAAGAATCTCAACCAAGTCCCCATCATACCCTACTTTCAAAACAACTTGACAAGCCAACTCTCTTTGAGATAATCTTGACAATGTTTCTTTTGAGAGATTGTAAACAAACAAAGAAGCAGTGTTAGAGGATGCTCTGTTATCAACATTCTTTTGAATGTTAAACTTTATTCTAAGAGCATCGTTCTGTAAATTGCTATTCAATGTGTACAGAGTGCCTGTCTCTCTATCGTTAATTGTTAAAGAGTAACCTCTGCCAAATTGAAGTTGCATATCACACCTCTACATTGATTTGGTACATCAATACGAAATAGTTAGCCCAATTACGGTAAGTATCTGCTGTCTCTGGTGTTGCTTCATCTAAAGGTGATAGCACAAAAGTACCTAGAAAGCCGTTTTGCGCCATTGATGAGTGCAAAGGAAATAACGACAGTGAGTTTATTTGTACACCAACAAATACCTCTGTACCATCTTGTTTTACAAGAGTAGCATGAAATCTTTGTGTTTTCTGATTCCATACAAAATACATGATACAAGATATACCATCTAACTCAACACTGACGTTATAGTTTGCATCATTAAACAAGGTTATCTTTTTGTTATACGTCTTTAAGGCCATCATTTGCTCCTTGACTCAAGATAACCTTTCGTTACAGTGAGGAGATTTTCCTCTTTGCCAAGTCTTTGTATTTCAGCAACATCCTCACGAGTAACTGCAACAGCAAGCGACCTTTTAACAGAGGCAAGTTGTTGGTTGACATCAACTAGGTCGTTTAGCTTGATACCCAATCTCTCGTAAAAACCTAGAGTTTTTAACACTGTTTTTTCTGTCTCTGTTGGGTTACAAATAACAATGTTTGTCCCTTTAGCTACCGTAGGTTTAACATTCTCTACAATAGTCTCACCGTTCTCATCAACCTTAGTGACAGTTTGTCCTGAACATTTGGCTTGATTGCCTTTGGCAATACTGTCAGCTACCTTATCTTTCATGTTTTGTATTTTAGGTATCTTGCCTTTAGCAATAGACTCGGATTTCACATTAACAACACGGACACGCTCTAGCATTATTTCAGGATAGATTGCATAACCGTTGTCTGGTTTATCACTAAACGACAGATTTGTTATCAAGCAATTAAGATACGTTTTTAACAAAGCATTATCATTGCTGTACATCAAAACACTAACAAAAATACCGTTACGGTGAATATCTATTAGTTTTTGTTTAACAGCCTCTTGTGTTTTGTTGGCAGGGATTGTACCACTACCACCTACCAACACACCATTGACAAACCTAACTAAAGATTGGTTTGCCACCGTAGCGTCCTCGTACCCATCAACCCCAAAAGCTATCTGCTTTATAGTGTTTAAGAAATCCCAATCACTGACAACACCACTAATCTTAAACTTATCGTTATCTCGAAAGAAATGGTCGCTGATTGTGGTGTTATCCTCTACAGGGTTAGATGCTACTGTACCACTGTAGTTTTCATCAAAAGCTGTAACCGCACTAAACGTAATAGTGTCTTTACTAGCTTGGTCTTGTAATACAATTAGCATCTATACACCTGTGTTAGAATTTATACGGGATGCCACGAAATTGTTGGTTCATTTGTTTAGCAACTTCTTCACCAAAAACACGCATATCTCCATTTGCTACCGCCTGTTGCACTCGTTGTGATGTTTTTGACACATCAATAACAATGTTGTTGTTTACAGTTGTTGGTGTGTTAGCATTAGCCGCTATTGTTGATGGATTGTAACCAAGAGAATTACCTGCTAACCACCCGTCTGCCGCACTAAGACCAAACCCTTGTTTACCAAACTCAGTGAGTGGATTAAACACTTTGTCCATAAACCAAGAGATGTTTTTACCAAAGATAGGTATTCGATATGCAAGAGGGTCTTGTTTGCCTGTTACAGTCCCAACACTGTCTGTGTCACTCAACCAACCAAGAGGGTCAGCTTTTAGTCTAGCCCACCCTAACTCGATTGTAGCAAACATTAGGTCAAACTCTGATATTAAGAGTTGTACCATGTGATACCATAGAGTTAATGGGTTATCCTCAACACCTTTCTTGAAGTCATCAAAAGCTGTAAACAAGTAAGTGAATACGCCTAACAATCCCCACAAGCGTAGCTCTGTGATTAACAAAGAAGCATTGACAGCGTTTATAGCAAATAGTCCTCGTACTGCCCATGACAAGAATATACCAGCTACAGCTTGCAAGATTGGGCGTAACAACACCAACGCTGCGGTCATAGCAAAGATTGAAGAAGCTAAGGGGTGTTCTTGTGTGTACTCATATAATGCTTTAATAGAGTTTGTTACTTTGTTAATTGCTTTGAATACAAAGACAGCAGCACTACCTATTGCCGAGACAGCTATTGTTAAAACAGAGAACAAATCAGCTAAGAACTGGTCTAAACCACTTTTCAATATCAGCTTAGATATTTCTTTTAACTTGTTGTTAAAAAGCGTTTGCTTTGCGGATGACATCTCTAATGCAGCAGCGATTGTCCCTTGTTTGTCAGCAAACTCGCCAGCAGCCACCCCTGCCTTTAAAACAACATCTGTTGTTAGTTTGCCCTGTTGCATCAAGTTTTCGAGTTCTTTTACAGAGACACCCGCTGCTTGTGCAAACAACTGCATAGCACCAGCAGCACGTTCACCTAACTGACCTCGTAATTCTTCTGCCTGAACTTTCTCTTTGTTAAACATCTGACCAATAGCTCTTAGAGAGCCTTTGATTTGGTCAGGTGTCATTTGCAATGTTCTAAAATACTTACTAAACCCAAAGAACATATCGTGGATTTGTTCAACCGAAGCACTTGTTTTAGCTGATTGGAAGATAGACGAGAAAGAAGCTCCAAACTCTGCTATATCCATCGCTAAGGCATTACTTGTTTCCCTAACAAACTTCAAATTTCTGTTGAAAATGTCTGTTGATTCAGATACAGCTTGAAGTTTTAACTCCATAGCTTGCATCTCACGCCCAGCTTGTACTAGCTCCTTAAAACCGTACCCTGCACCAAGCATACCACCAATACCCATACCAGTAGGTAATAATGGTCTAAGGAAAGCACCGACACCTGCTGCCTCTAACAACCCCCCTGCTGCACTACCACCACCTCTTGTGGTTTGCCCCCCACGAGTTACAGACCCACCTCCGACCATACCACCACCAACTCTAGGTAATGGACTTCCTGCTGCACCTCTTAACCTTTCAAGAAGCAACACAACAGGTTCTAAGTGCGCTCGGTAAGAATCAAGTGAGCGAATGTTTTGGTTAAGTCTGTTATCAAACCAATTTAGTTTGTTGCCGCTTAATTGTACTTCTGTAGCAAAAGCATCTATCTGTGTTTTAGCAGAGCGCATCACTTCTTCATAACGTCTAACTGACGCTATAAGTCTTTGCCTCCACTCTGTTACACCTCTAGCATTGAAAACATTATTTAGTTGACCCATTCTGCCGACCATTGTTTTCAAACGCCTATTGAAGTCGGCAGTATCTTTGAGAACAGCACCCATCTCAGACTTCATCTTTTGAAGTTCTGTACGGAACGCTGTTAGCCCTGCTTGGTCAACATTAAAACCAAGACTAGCATATAGACTAGCAATCTGTTGTGACATCATCGCTCCTTATCACGTTTAGCTTTATCCTCATCTAGCACAGCATCTCTAATGTCAAGTATCTCTAAAAACGTGTACAAGTCATCTAGTGTGTAAATTGTTTGTAGCTCGTGTAGTGTCGCCAAACGTGGTTCGTTACAAGTGATAACACGATATATCTCATGGGGTATGCTTATATCTTCATCTATCTGTTTTGCTAGGCGTTCAGATATTGGACTCGCTTCATTACGCCTTATTGTTCTTTTGAAGCGAGGTTTGTAAAAACATCTAAGTAATTGAACTTGACGACTTCAAACAATAGCTTATATAATGATACTAAATTGCCTGTAAACTCATTATCGAAATCAATAGACGAACTACCTTTGAATACAGAGCTTGTCAACTCTTTAGCTAAAGAGCCAAAGTCAACTTTATCCATATCTTCGATTAAGATGTCCATGATGCGCCCAAGTGTTTCAGCATCAATTTGGTCTGACTGGTTACTACCAGAAGCCAATAGCTCAGCTAGACTACGCCCAACAAGTTTAAGAACTTTTGGTTGTAGTGTGAGTGCTTTAGTAGCAGACATACGATTGATAATATATTCTGTATCACCGATTAAAACGGTTTTTTGACTGAAAGGGTTTTTCATAGTTTTGCCTAATATAAAGTGTACAATCACACTAAAAACGTGTATGTGCTATCTTCACAGACCACACATACAAGGAATCAAACAAGTAGGTCGATTAACCCACCAAAGACAAAAGGATTAACACCTATTGTCCAAATTCGTTCACCAACTTCTTCTTCTAAATCACAATCAGCACCAACTTTGAGATAACCTGTACTGTTAATGTGAACTGTGCCACCGTTACCTAACAATGTAACACCGAAGAATGAATCAGGGGATTTTTCTGTTTTAGAAAGCAGTTGTTCAAAGATTATGTTGCTAGGAGATGTTTGTAACAAAGATACCGTAAGAGTGAACGGTTGACGATTTGCTCTCACTCTAGCGGCATACGCTTCATGTGTACCAACAATGGTGTTAGTTGTTACATTGCCACGTTTAAGGGATATTCTTGTTACCCCGTTAATCTCTGCATCTGCAATAATAAGTTTATTTTGAGATGGGTCATAAAAAGTAAGGGACATTAAAATAGCCCTCCTAATGTATCCACCGCACCACTTATTGTGGTAATAGCTTGTAACGCATCTAAAAAGTCATTATCATCATCAACACCTGATATAACGTGTGTTGCCTCAAAGCATTTTAACGTCCACACTCTATTCTCTATTCCATTAGAGAAAACAACTTCGGGTTCATCAGGAAGCCACACTTTAACACTAAAGAACAAACTGTCATCCGACTTTATAATCAAAGGAAGTTTTGTCATCAAAGAAGATGTAATGCTCTTAAACTTCGATAGGCCACTCAAACCACTATTAGGTGTTCTGTTATTCAAAACATTAACACTTTTTGCTTGCAGTTTTTGTACTTGATGTAAGAACTGATTGCTAGGAGATGTTTGAGCTAAAGACACCGTAATGGTGTAAGTGGTGTGTTTATTTGTTGTGACAACAACACTACCATCCATGCTTCTTTTGTGACTAAAAACAGGTGTCTCTCGTTTAATAGAAACAACCTGCCCAGCACTAAACCCAAACAATTTAGTCCCTGCAAGCGTGATGCTTATATCAGAGGGTGAATAAGTATAAACACTCACAGGAATCTCCTAAATTATACGCGCCATTTAGCAGGTACGTTACCACCTAAAAGCTCAATAGCAGCAACATCTTCTGGACTGATTTTACCATTACCACCGTGTACAGTGTCCATACGACTTGTATCAAACATCCAATCACGGTTGTTCATACCGTTACCAAATTGTGCATCAGGTAAGTCACTAATCCATGCTTCGTCAGAGAAGTAGAAACTACGACCAGACCCATCACGAATTAACAATGTAAACAAACCATCACCATTGCGACTAGCTACATCGTACTTGTACAACCAAGTAAGAACATCGTTAGAGGCAGATGTTTGAGCTAAAGATACAGTGATAGAGGCAGATGTATCAGCGTTATAAATACGAGAGTGAACATTATCAACGCTAACGTGTTTGTTATATGTTTTATCAGCATTCATCTCAATACTAATGTTGCTATCTTCTGCATAGCCACCAACAGTATGTACCATACCAGAGGTTTTATGCTGAATCACAATAACAACATCTTGAGGAGATAAAGTTGTAGTACGGTTGCTAGACATAATTTATCTCCTTATTAAGCGTACACTGTGCCAGAAATGTTTACAGCGCGAATAGCACCAGCTAAACGAGCAGTGAATGTAACATTTGGTAATACACGAGAAGCACGTTGAGTAGAGCTTAAAGATAACACATTAGGTACTGTTACAACAGGTTCAGGGTCAGAGGCTAAACCACCTACTTGAATACCCTCAGCTAATGTTTGACGTACAGCCGCCTCGATAGATGCTGCACCTGCTGCTGTATAGCCAAGTTTACGAGTGCTTACTAATAAGAACCATGTGTTTTCTTGTAAACGTGCTTTTAACCAATCGACAAACAAAATTGTGTCCGTCCATTCCCCAAACGCTACTTTACCACCAATAACAACATCGTATCCACCAACACGCTCATAAGTAGAGCCATTCTTACCTAAGATGTAGTTAGCTTCTCCGCTTGTTAAGTTGTCGACAGTAGTACCAATGAGAGTTTTCTGTTCCCAAGTGTTGCTACCTGCTTGTTCAGGTGCAAAACGACCTACTAAAGCACATTCAGGATAACCAGTGTCATCACCTTTCCAAATATAAGCTGTATGCTCATAATTCAAGGCTTTCATTTGACTGAAAATATCGTTAGTGGCAGAGGTCTTAATGTTAGAAGCAGAGCTAGAGAACACAAACAATTTAGGTGATGTAGCTTTAATGGCTTCAACAGAAGCCGCAACAGTAAGGAAGTCAGCTTCTAAACGACTATCAATACTTACACAATACCATTCGTTGTTTTCATTACGAACAGCATCAATAGCATCGCCCCATGTTTCTGTAGAGGTGGTGAGTGCCATTGATAAGTTAGATGTTAAATCTGTAACAGTAAATCCATCAGCAGCACCTAATGTTAAAATAAGTGTTGTTGTACCGCTATCTACAGGGTCGGTAATACCAGAAGTTGTGATAGCCGCTTGTAAACCTGTTACAATCTCAGCAGCAGTAGCAGAGCTATCAGAGGTATAACTGATTGTTGTACCGTTTAATTTAAAGCTATAAACAGCACTGTTAGCAACAGTTGGTGTCAACGTAGCTACTTGTACTTGTCTACGACCAATGATAATTTTATCAACAGCCACTTCTTGACTAAAATACTTTGAAGCTGCTTTGTAAACAGCAGATGTAGTGGCAAACCCATCAGCGGTGATTTCATCAAGGCTATTGTATTCTTTAGCACGTTCACTAAATTGAACATGAGATGCAACGAAACAAGGGATTGCGAAAGAAGCACGTTGAATAGAGCGTGTTTCTCGTGTGATGCTGACATTAACAATATCGTTAATTGTTGTCATGTTGACTCCTATTTATTATTTATGGCAGAGTAAGAGAAACATTGTAGTCCTCTATTGTTGCTGTTGTTGTGACCATCCCATATGAATAGCCATAATTGTTTCCGTACCCATGAGAGAAAGCAGGAATATAAGTGAATTGATATGTACCTGTCACTTCTACTTCATCAATAGTGTCGTACACATCTTTGGTGATATGCTCATAACCAAACACAATATCAATAGATGTGTTTGTATAAATAGCATTGTCGCGCATGACAGGGATTTGTTTTAAAGAACCTACTCGAACAACAGATAATCCGTTATCGGCAAACTTTAAACGTGTTCCTGCAAAACGCATCTTTGTTTCAAATGTTTTAGCAATGTTAGCAGCATTGATATTACTACCACCATTTTGTTTGTTCTTACCAATGAATTGAAATCTAACAACAGCTTCATATTGTGCTGTTAGTGTCACTTCTCTTGTTGTACCATTGACAAGCACACTTTCATAAGGGTTGGACATTGCAGTATCAGATACAACAACCATTGCTAAATACGATGTATCAGGCTCTACACCATTATTGTTGTGCCATATTGTTGTTATACCAAGACCTAAAGAATTAACTGCTGTAGAGATGCTATCTTCTATGCTTGTGTAAGATGAATTGAGAACATCTGTCATGTTGTCTCCTCTCTGACACAAATGGCTTTTGTATGATTAAGAACACCCATCTCGTAAGGGAATGTAGCTCTCACTTCATACCACTCACCTTTCCACAACACTTTATCGCCCTCAAGTAATTCACCTTGCTCTGCCACATTCATATCAGATGTTGTGTATAACTTGATTGTCTTTTTGCTTCTATCACCTTCGGACAGTGTTCTTACATCTCTACCTGATAGGTTTGGTTGTACATTGGCTTTAATCTTAATTGTTGTTTCTGTGCCTTCTTGCCATCGACTATTGACATAGCTTCCTGCTGTTTTACGTTTTACAGTAAGGCATACACTACCAACGGATAGAAAACGTGGTGTTAGCATTTTATTCTCCGTTGAAGTCTTGTTTTAATACGATTTTAACTGTTTCGTCAGATACGTTACCAATCACTTTTTTGTTTTTACCATACGCTTTTTTGCTCACAATCATCCACTGTAAACTGTTGCGTAACTGACCTGTTTCAATTAAAATGTCAGGCGGATAGCCGTTCTTAACTTTCTTAGCGATTGTTTTTGGTTTTAATGGATCAAAATTACCACTATCAATAGATGCAACAACTAAGGCACACATACGTTTAGCAATGGTACTTAAACGGTGTTGGAATGCGTTTTCTATACCACCTTGTGTGTTTTTTATCCTACCAAGTAATTCTTGACCAAAGATGAATGGTGCTATATTCTTAGCAACAGCAATAAAATCAGGTCTTGCTTGACTAAAGAAAGGTCGCTGAGGATAACCACCCTCTCCTGCTGCTTGTATATATTCGTGCCACATAGCAACAACAGCAACAGGTAGCCCAGTTCTTCTATCATTTGGTTTTTGTGCTGTGTATATTTTGTCAAAGTAGCCCCATCTAATCTCTTTGGCAGATACATCAGATAAACGCTTTTGTAATAAGTCTAGTGGTTCTAAATCAAGTTTGATGTCTAATTTGTTGTTCTTACTACCTGTTTTTCGCCCACCTTTAGCCATGACTACATCTCACTGTCAGGTGATACAAATACTGTCTTGTTTAGGTAGCTGGGTGTTTCATCTGTGAAGCCCATATAGAAAGGTTTATCAACACTATCTGTATCTTGTTGGTTTGTCAGCATATCATTACGACTGATTCCGCCAGAATACGGCATTGCAACAACGTAGTTCAAGTCAGGGTTAGATAGTGCGAGCTTAACAGCATCAAAGTATTGACGGAAGTGTTCGCTTCCGAAAATCTCTAAATCACCAGCACGTTCCCTTGTTAGACGAGACAAAGAGAATAAGACAACTGTTAGAAGCTCTCTGTATGTCCTATTCTCGTTATTACTATTTTTTGTAATGTAGTAGTCAATTGTTTGGTCATCTAAAATATATGGACAGGTTGTATCACCCAGACGAAGGCGCACACGGTCTGTTGCTGAATTTACCAAATCTAGTGTCATTTGTACGCCTCTTTTAGTTAAATGTCTTTTACTTCCCACTTCATCATAGCTTCAAACAATCGTGGGTCTATTTCGTGTTGCCATTTTAAAGCTAATTGTTTACATAACGCCTCTTTGAAAGACCTGTAAACAACAAAAGCCTTGTCAGGTGTTGAGAACAACCCAAGATGTTGTCGCTTACCGTTTACATTACATTGTGACTTAAACTTACCCGTTGGTTTGTGAAAATAAACACCTAAAGGGTATTCTCCTCTGATAGCACCACTATCAATGAAAAACAAGTTTATCTCATGCGGCACAAAAACACAAGTGGTTTCAGAATACAGTTTGTTACCAACAAATAACAAGTCCTTGTCTAATTGCCAATAACAGCCTTTTTCATCAACCTTACCAAAACCAATCTGTTGTTGACACCAATCATAGAAGAAAGAGTAGTGCAAAAAGTTATCAGAAACATTGCAACCTTTGTAGGTTGGAAAACGTGTTTGTTCTTTTTCACTAAAGCATCGGTTTAACATACTTCGCCATAAATTGTATTCTTTAACAATTTTACCATCAATCTTAGTAGGTTTTGTTTTATCATTAACACCTACACCGCCTACTAATTTACTCATTTCATTCACCTCAAACACCTAACAAAACCATATTTTACCACAGATTTATATTTTGTCAAAGGTTTTATAAATAAACTTTTAAACTCTCTATCGAGAACTTAAAAGTTTATCCTCTCTTTCGGGAGGATAAGGCAGTCTTCGACTGCCATGCTTCTTAGTTGCTTGAGTAAGCGCGTAAGATAAGTTGAGGTTTTTTACAAACAGATATAACGTTAGACTCTGTTTTAATTTCAATGCCAGCACCGTCAGGTAAGACATTTTCAAAGGCGTAAGATTGAACACCGAGAGTGTTGACAGTGTCCATACGCAATGCTGGTGCTGCGTAAGTTTGGAACACATCAGTCATACCTGTTGGTACAATACGGGCTTCACCAGCAGGAATAAACGGAGTACCGTCTGCCTTCAAACCACGATATTCAATAAAAGTCATACCACCGTAAACAAAGGTGCGAGGTGCAACAATGCTAGATGCTAAACGATTACGCAGAGGCTCTTGTGTTGAAGCATAATATGTGTACGCTGCTTGTACTTTTGGTAAAGCAATCAAACGAGAGAAGAATGTGGGGTGACATAAGGTAACAATACCTGTAGCACCAAAACCACCTAAAGCAAAAGAGTTATCAACAATATATGCAATAGTCTCTTCAATCTTAGGCATAGCATCAGTAGAGCCTGTACCCAATACGAAGTCAACTTCCTTACGAGTTACGCCCAAATCGGTGTAGAAGTTGTGACTTACTGTACCGTTAGGTGCGTAAACACTACCATCTTCTAACAACTTAGCGCGACTGATTTCTAAGAATTGGTCGTGAGAGCGTTTTACAAACTCTAATTTACGGGCAACAACATTTGCTACAGTCTCAGCTTGGTCATTAGTGCCATAAGCCGATTTACCTTGAATGTCCTCTGGACTGATTTTCACATTCAATGGGTAGTGAGGAATAGGAGCATTGTAGATGCGTCTTTGGTCATCTTTACCGTAAATAATACCTTGACCGTAAGGAGCATCCTGCATAACGGCAGTGCCGCTTTTAATATCTTCCCAACTAACTGTGCGAGTAGTTAAACCTTGTACGTCACCAAAGATGCCTAAAGAGCTAATCAAGTTGTAGCTGTTAGGGATGTTGTTGACGGCTTCTGAACGGTCAATAATTTCAAATGGGTTGCCGTATGAACGAATAATGGCCATATTATTTTAATTCCTTATTAAGCGATTGTTGGGAAAGAACCGATTTGGTCACGACACAAAATACCAACAGCAGCT